>ERZ773142.16-NODE-16-length-256087-cov-16.071_pt1 | contig 256087 bp, 225 predicted proteins | sample MGYA00580853_ERZ773142 | MGnify/ENA primary metagenome ERZ773142 (study PRJEB29015, sample SAMEA2737862) | human gut metagenome | biome: human gut; feature: human-associated habitat; material: faeces | place: China | collected 2012 ...
TGATGTTATGGCTGCATGGATCAATTTTCAGATTCATGGTACTGTTATCAATTCAGATACTGTTCCGTGAATAATTTAGGTTATATTAATACCTGATATAAAAATAAAATGAAAACCAAGAGGTAGAAATGGGTATGACATACGAAGAAGTATTTTCACAGGTAAAGAAAATTTTTATGGAGGCAGATGTAAGCGGGGAAAAGGAGCATCTGGCATTCCAGTTTAATATTGCAGGTGAAGGAGAAGGCGCTTTTTATGCTGAGGTAAAGGAAGGCGTACTTTATGTAGAGCCCTACGAATACTATGACAGAGATGCCATTTTTACCTGCAGCGCAGAGACGCTTTTTAAGCTGGCAGGCGGAAAGCTGGACCTAATCTTTGCTTTTACCACAGGAAAACTGAGGGTTGAAGGAAATCTGGAAAAAGCCATGAAGCTGCAAAGCTTTGTGAAGAAAAATAAATAGAATAAAATTAAAAGCAGTCGGCAGGAGCATCCGGATTCAGGCTCCTGCCGGCTGTTTTAGACTTATTTTGCCTCTGCTGTAAACTGTTTATCAAATTCAGGGTTGAAGAAATAGAAGTTTTTGCTGTCCAGGCTGTCCTTTATCTTTTCCAGAGCTTCACCGAACCGCTGGAAATGGACGATTTCCCTGGCACGCAGAAATCGAAGTGGATCCAGTACATCCGGATCATCAATAATGCGGATAAGGTTTTCGTAGGTGCTCCGGGCTTTCTGTTCTGCAGCCAGGTTTTCATGAAGGTCTGTGATGGCGTCTCCCTTAGACTGGAATTCACAGGTATTGTAGGGAATGCCTGCGGCAGCCGCAGGCCACAGTCCGGTGGCATGATCAATATAATAAGCATCAAATCCGGCTGTCTTTGCCTGTTCTGCCGTCAGGTCTTTGGTAAGCTGAAATACCATAGCGCAGATGATTTCCAGATGAGCCAGTTCTTCTGTGCCGATATCCGTTAAAAGTCCCGCTGCTTCTCTGCATGGCATGGTGTAGCGTTGGGAAAGATAACGCATGGAAGCAGCTAATTCACCGTCCGGACCGCCAAACTGACTGATGATCAGAGATGCGGTTTTGGGACAGGTCTTTTTTATATTGACAGGATACTGGAGACGCTTTTCATAGATCCACATCAGAGAACACCTCCTTCACGATCCCAGGGCAGAGGCCCGTCGGTCCAGGTAAAATGTTTCTGTCCGGGGTAGTCGGTACAGAAGCCGGACTGATTGTTTGTATCAGGGCAGACACAGTCTCTGGTAAGGGGTTCAAATTCCCTGGCAAATTGTTCGAGAAGGTTTTTCCGTCTGGTATTTGCCTGCATAAAGGCTTCAAGTGCAGGCATATCCAGAGGATGGGTATCAAGGTATAGGTTTAGATCATCGGCAGTAAAGCTGATTTCCTGAAGTTCCTTTAACATGGCTTTACGGTCAGACATGAGCGTTTCCTCCTTCCTTAAAAAACGGGAGCACGAGGCTCGGAAAGATACTCCCCTGCTTCAGTCCCACAGCCGGAGAAAGGGGCGTTTCCCAGGGCTGGGTAGGAACTGCAGCGATTGCAAGCGTCAGCTTTTCGCCGGGAAACGGGGAATTTCTTTCGTATCCGCAGACAGCAGCGTAAGGAGCGGTTTCGTCTCGATACAGGTTCATTTAAATAGTACCTCTCTTTCTGAACATGTGGATCGGGGCTTTCAAGATCCTAAAACCTGCCTGAAAACCCCGGCGCCGGAAACCGGGCGCTGATCTTAGTATGTCCCGGTTTCATAAGGCTCCCTTTGGGAATGAACGGAAGAAAAGGAATTTGCCGCGTCTATTCTATTTCCCGCCGTCAATAATAAATTAAGAGGAAGAGTTAGTTTTGTGCTTCAGAAACAGAAAATGCCTTCCGTTTTGTGCGGAGAGTATAACATATCCGATTTTCGGCTGTCTGGAAAATAAAGGGAAATCATGGTATACTAAAGAAGTGTAAAAAACAGGAAAAGGAGATACAGGTATGACGTACGAGGAAGTATTTACACAGATTAAAAGTATTTTTATGGAGGCAGATGTAAGCGGGGAAAAGGAGCATGTGGCATTCCAGTTTAATGTCACAGGAGAAGGGGAAGGAGCATTTTACGCAGAAGTAAAAGAGGGTACTCTCTGTGTGGAACCCTATGAATATTATGACAGGGACGCAGTGTTTACCTGTACTGCAGATACGCTTTTTAAGCTGGCCAGTGGAAAACTTGATCCGATTTTTGCCTTTACCACAGGAAAATTGAGAGTTGAGGGAAATCTGGAAAAAGCAATGAAACTGCAGAATTTTGTAAAAAAGTGATATGCTCCAGATAGGAGCCGGAGTAAAGGTGGTTTTTGACACTACCTGCAAAACAGGAGGGAATATATTATGATAACCAGAAAAGAAGCGGATTCCATAGGCACAATGGAGGTGCCCATGAAGGCGTATTATGGAGTACAGACATTACGCGCGAAGAAGAATTTTCACATTACAGGACGGCCGCTGCATCCGGAATTTATAAAAAATCTGGTGAGAATAAAAAAGGCCGCGGCTTATACCAATATGACGGCCCATATACTGGACGAGAAGATTGGAAATGCCATTGTAAAGGCCTGTGATGAGATCATAGAGGGAAAGCTCCATTCTCAGTTTATTGTAGACGCCATTCAGGGAGGCGCAGGCACCTCGGCCAATATGAATGCTAACGAGGTCATAGCCAACCGGGCGATTGAGATCCTGGGCGGTGAAAAGGGGGATTATACGATTGTTCATCCCAATGACCATGTAAATATGGCCCAGTCTACCAATGATGTGATCCCCAGTGCAGGAAAGCTTACGATCCTGGCGCTGCTTCCGGGCCTTTTGGAACAGCTGGAACGGCTGCACAAGGCTCTGAGGGACAAATCCATTGAATTTGACGATGTGGTAAAGATGGGACGGACCCAGCTTCAGGATGCGGTGCCGATCCGCCTGGGGCAGTCCTTTGAAGCCTATGCGGCAGTGATCGAGAGAGATATCCGGCGGATACGCTCCCTGGATTCAGAGATTAAGGTGTTGAATATCGGAGCTACTGCGGTGGGAACGGCGATCAATGTAAACCCGGTGTACTTATTTCACATTATCCGAAATGTAAACCTCGTCTGTGGCACAGACTGCAGCCAGGCAGAGGATCTGTTTGACGCCACCCAGAATCTGGACGGCTTTGTACATACCTCTGCGGCTCTCAGAGTCTGTGCGGTAAATCTGTCTAAGATCTGCAATGATCTGCGTCTGCTCTCCAGCGGCCCCAAAGCAGGACTGGGAGAGATCAATCTGCCCCCGAAGCAGAACGGCTCTTCCATTATGCCGGGAAAGATCAATCCGGTTATCCCGGAGGTGGTTTCCCAGGTTGCCTACAATGTGATCGGAAATGACGTAACCGTTACTATGGCTGCAGAGGCAGGACAGCTGGAATTAAATGCTTTTGAGCCGGTGATTTTCTATAAGATTTTTGAGTCGATCGATACCTTAAGAGGGGCGGTGGAGACGCTGATCGATAACTGTATTCTCGGTATTACGGCGAACAGAGAGCGCTGCCGTGCTCTGGTAGAGTCCAGTGCGGCTTTGGCTACAGCCCTTTGTCCGGCTCTGGGATATAAAAAATCGGCCGAAATTGCAAAAAAATGCAATCGAACCGGGATTCCGGTGCGCCAGATCGTACTTGAGGAGGGACTGCTGCCGGAAGAAGAACTGGATCGTTATTTAAGTCTGGTGGATATGACCCAGGCGGGCCATCCGGTGGATTACAAATTATAAAACTGCTTAAACAGCAAAAGACCAGGTACTGGGGATACCTGGTCTTTTCTATGTGTATAAAGGGGGGATAAAATGTGTGAAAGGGGGAGGACCCTTTCGGTTTTGTTTACAGTTAGGATTATAGTATATTGGGGTAAGGATTTCCATTGTGAAATGAAAAAGAAATATTGCAAAATGCACAAACTCTGATAAACTGATAGATAACGAAAAATGTGCGGCCGAAGGAAGGGACGGACAGAAAAAGTCAGGAGGAAATGAGGTGTACCAGGAGGTCAGTTTTAAGACAGAGCAGGTGATCTATGCCCATACCCGCAGTGATGAGGCGGACATGGAGTATAAGATGCACTGCCATAACAGCTATGAGATTTATTATATGATAACCGGGAATGTGGAGTATCTGCTGGAAGGGCGGTCCTATTGTCCCCGTCCGGGAAGCCTTTTAGTGATCGCACCTGGCTGTTTTCATGGTCTGAGAGTGCTGGATGGAAATGAATATGACCGGATCCGGGTTCATTTTACAGAGGATCTTTTAAATGGAAAGGAGCGGGAGCTTCTGTTAAAGCCCTTTGGAACGGGATGGGGCTGTCTTGAAGAGCAGTTCCCCATTGAATGGTATTTTCATGCAATCGAAGAGTGCGGTACTTACGGGAAGGAGCTGCAGAATATTGCAATTCGCACACGGATCCTGTCGCTTTTGGCGGGTATTTCTGCAATATACGTCCGAAGTGCGGGACGCGTTCATGGAGCAGAGGGACAGGCCCAGGAGATAATCCGGTATATTAACAGCCATCTGAGGGATACGCTGACGGTAGAGGGGCTGGCAGAGCAGTTTTTTATGAGCCGAAATCATCTGACCTCCATATTCCGCCAGGCAACAGGAACTACGGTAGCCCGTTATATTCTTTATAAGCGCATGACTATTGCAAGAAAAGAACTGGCAATGGGGACTCCGGCGGCTGAGGCTGCATCCAGAGCCGGCTTTGGAGATTATTCCAGCTTTTTCAGAGCCTATCGGAAGATGTTCGGCTGCGCTCCTACCGATAAGACGGCGATGGAACTTCCCGATATGGATAAGAGCGGAGATTTTTAGGCAGTTTCCTAATGGGGCCTTTATGCCGTCTTTATACAATCTTTATACCAGCGTTTTTACTTTTAACACAATCTTTTTGAATGATGTGGCATAATTAGCAATTACAGAGACAATATAAAGACCGTATAAAGAGACGGTTTTTATGGTGTCCGTTAACCGGAGGGATATTATGATGAATGTTCAGGGCAGAAAAAAACATATGACGTCCGCTCAGATCATTATTTTCGGTTTTATGGTAGTGATCTTTATGGGAGCACTGCTCCTCATGCTTCCCATATCAACCAAAGGACCAGGGGGAGCGCCCTTTTTAGACGCGCTGTTTACCTCTACATCTGCCGTATGTGTTACAGGGCTGATCGTACATGATACTGCGACCTACTGGACGGAATTTGGCCAGTTTGTGATCATTTCGCTGATTCAGGTCGGCGGTATGGGCGTAGTGACTGTGGCTGTGGCCGTGGCTATGGTGTCTGGAAAAAAAATCGGCCTGAGGGAACGAAGTACCATGCAGGATGCTATTTCTGCACCCAAGGTAGGAGGGATCGTCCGTTTTACAGGCTTTATCCTCAAAGGTACGTTTATCGTTGAGCTGACGGGCGCTGTCTTGATGGCGCCGCAGTTTATTAAGGATTTCGGCTTTGTTAAGGGAATCTGGTATGCAGTATTCCACTCGATTTCCGCATTCTGCAACGCAGGTTTTGACCTTATGGGCGTAAGAGAACCCTTTTCCTCTCTGACCCATTATGTGGGCCATCCGGTCATCAATTTTGCCATTATGATGCTGATTGTAGTGGGCGGTCTGGGCTTTCTCACATGGGAGGATATATGGACCAACCGGCGGTGCTGGAGAAAATACAGGATGCAGAGCAAGGTGATTCTCACCACAACGGCTCTTTTGATCCTGATCCCGGCAGTGATTTTTTATTTTCTTGAATTTAACGGGCCTGAGTGGCAGGGATGGGGCGCGCGTATCTGGGCTTCTTTATTCCAGTCTGTAACGCCCAGGACTGCGGGATTTAACACGGTGGATCTGACAGCCATGAGCGAGCCGGGACAGCTTCTTACAGCGATTTTGATGCTCATAGGAGGTTCGCCGGGGTCTACGGCAGGCGGTATGAAAACGACTACTCTGGCAGTGCTTTTGCTGTCCGGCTGGGCAGTATTTTACCGCAAGGAGGATACGCAGTGCTACGGGCGGCGTATTTCAGAGGAAACCGTGCGTTATGCGGCGGTTGTAATGATGATGTATATCACACTCTGTATCGGAGGCGCGCTTGCTATCAGTTATCTGGAAGGCCTTCCTATCTTAACCTGTATTTACGAAACAGCCTCTGCCATTGCTACGGTAGGATTGACCCTTGGCATTACGCCGGAGCTGGGAACGACATCACGGATCATACTGATCCTTTTAATGTATTGCGGAAGAGTAGGCGGACTGACACTGGTCTATGCGGCTATTTCCGGAGTGAAGCCTCATGTTTCAAGGTTGCCCCAGGAAAAGATTACTGTGGGATAAAAGAAAGGGAAATGACTTATGAAATCAATTTTACTTATTGGACTGGGCCGTTTCGGCCGTCATGTGGCAGAAAAATTATACGAGCTGGATCATCAGGTTATGGCGGTAGATAAGCAGGAGGACCGCGTGGAGGCGGTTATGTCATATGTAACCAATGCCCAGATCGGAGACAGCACCAATATGGAGTTTTTGGAAACACTTGGCGTAAGCAATTTTGATGTGTGCATTGTCGCCATTGCCAGCGACTTCCAGAGCTCTCTGGAGACAACGGCTTATTTAAAGGATCTGGGGGCCAAGATGGTGGTTTCCCGTGCTTCCAGAGATGTACACGCCCGGTTCCTGCTGCGGAATGGTGCAGATGAGATCGTCTACCCAGAAAAGCAGGTGGCAAACTGGACAGCTATCCGCTACAGCTCAGAGCATATATTTGACTATGTGCAGCTCAGTGACACTCACGCTATTTTTGAGATTGAAATGCCTCAGAACTGGGTGGGAAAGACCATCGGACAGGTAGACATACGAAAGAAGTTCAATATCAATATCATGGCTCTGAAGCGGGATGGAAAGCTGGATATGGCGATCCGGCCAGATACCATGCTTACCGATGATGCGACCATGCTGGTTCTGGGTGAGAGCCGTGATATCCAGAAATGTTTTAAGATATGAAACCATTTTCCCGTAGAACACACAGCATTATAAGAGATGGGGGACGGGCTGCGGGAATTCTGATCGCGGCTACGCTGGTGGGACTCCTTTTTTCAGGGCTTAAGATCCCGGAGGCGAATATTATCGCCGTGTACATCCTGGGTGTGCTGATTATATCTATTATTACAAGCAGCTGGATGTACAGTTTTCTGGCCTCTGTGATCAGCGTACTGGCCTTTAATTTTTTGTTTACAATCCCGCGTTTTACCCTGCGGGCCTATGACCCCAGCTATCCGGTGACCTTTGGCATCATGTTTCTGGTAGCCCTTATTACCGGTTCTCTGGCCTCCCGGATGAAGGAATATGCCAGGGAGTCCGCCCAGGCGGCCATGCAGATTGAAAAGGAGCAGCTTCGGGCTGACCTTCTTCGGTCCATTTCCCATGATCTGCGCACTCCTCTTACCTCTATTTCCGGAAATGCCAGCAACCTGCTTTCCAATGAAAATGAATTCAGCCAAGAGACGCGGATGCAGATCTATGGGGACATTTATGATGATTCCATGTGGCTGATCAAGCTGGTGGAAAATCTGCTGTCTGTCACACGGATTGAGGACGGACGGATGGATCTTCGGATGTCTGCAGAGCTTATGGATGAGGTCATTGCCGAGGCGATGCGCCATACGGATCGGAACCGGGACGGACGGAAGATCGAGGTAAGCAGTGATGAGGAGTTTATTTTGGGAAAGATGGATGCCAGGCTGATTGTCCAGGTAGTGATCAATCTGGTGGACAATGCTGTAAAATATACGCCTGAGGGAGCCCAAATCCGGATCCATACAGGAAAAAAGGACGGTATGGTGGTGGTGTCGGTCAGCGATACAGGTCCTGGAATACCGGATGAACAGAAATCAAAAGTATTTGATATGTTTTATACAGGAACAAACCGGGCGGCGGACGGACGCAGGAGCCTGGGACTGGGGCTGGGACTGTGCAGATCCATTATCCGGGCGCACGGGGGAGAAATATGGGTATCAGACAATAAGCCCCAGGGGGCTGTATTTACATTTACACTGCCTGCAGAGGAGGTAACACTGCATGAATAAACCATTAATTTTAGTGGTCGAGGATGACGCTCCGGTGCGCAATTTGATCACTACCACATTAAAAGCAAACGATTACCGGTTCCAGACAGCAGCAAACGGAGAAGCGGGAGTTCTGGCAACCGCTTCCCAGAATCCCGATATTATCCTGCTGGATCTGGGACTGCCTGATATGGACGGCATGGAGGTCATTAAAAGGGTACGCAGCTGGTCGAATGTTCCCATTATTGTGATCAGTGCCAGAAGCGAGGATACGGATAAGATCGACGCTCTGGATGCGGGGGCAGATGATTATCTGACGAAGCCCTTTTCCGTTGAGGAGCTTCTTGCCAGACTGCGCGTCACCCAGAGGCGTCTGGCAGTTATGAACGGCGACGGGGCGGGAAGAGAATCCGTATTTACAAACGGAAGGCTGCGGATCGACTATGGAGCAGGCTGCGCTTATCTGGGAGAGAAGGAAATGCACTTAACGCCGATCGAGTATAAGCTGCTCTGCCTCATGGCCCAGAACGTGGGAAAGGTCCTGACCCATACTTATATCACGCAGAAGGTATGGGGAAGCAGCTGGGATAATGATATCGCCTCCCTGCGGGTATTTATGGCAACTCTGCGTAAAAAGCTGGAGAGCGAGCCCGATTCCCCCCAGTATATCCAGACCCATATCGGAGTGGGGTATCGGATGATGAAGGTGGAATAAAGCTGCGCACCGGACTTCAGGATACGCCGGAGGCGGTGCAAAATGCAGAGACGAGAAGGAGTTTTTTCTTGACATTCTCCTGAAATGCACTAATATTGTAAGTGTTTACATTTTATAGTATGAAAGAGAATGACAAGGGAGAACACAGTATGACAAAGGATATGACGACCGGAAAAATAATGCCCATGCTGGTGCAGTTCACAGTTCCGCTTGTGCTGGGGAATTTATTCCAGCTGACATACAATGCGGTGGACAGTATCATCGTGGGCCATTTTGTTGGAAAAGAGGCACTGGCGGCTGTGGGAATCTGCAATCCCATTACCACTCTGATGATCCTTTTTCTCAACGGACTGTGCATGGGAGCAGCCATCCTTATGGGAACGCAGTACGGAGCCAGGGATTATGATACGCTTCACCGGCAGATCAGTACAACCATGATATCGGGAATGGTATTTTCCATCATTCTGACCCTGATCTGTGTTATATTTGCAGAACCGATCCTCATGCTCATGCAGGTTGATCCGTCGATCATGCAGATGACAAAGGAGTATCTGCGGATCATTTTCTGGGGTCTGATGTTTACCTTTTTATATAACTTTTTTTCCAGTACTTTAAGGGCTCTGGGGGACAGCAATACGCCCCTTTATTTTTTGATTATCAGTGCAGTATTAAACATTTTCGGCGATCTGTTTTTTGTAGTCGTATTAAGGGCCGGAAGCAACGGCTGCGCCATTGCCACTGTAATCAGCGAGGCTCTTTGCTGCCTGTTTTGTATGATTTATATACAAAAGAAGGTACCAATGCTGCGGCTGGGGAAAAAATGGCTGGTGTTTGACCGGAAGCTGCTGAAGCGCACGATTTCCTATGGATGGGCTTCCGCCATGCAGCAGGCTACCGTTCAGCTGGGAAAGCTGGGAATACAGGCTATTGTAAATACCATGGGCGTATCGGTGGCAGCTGCTTTTGCAGTCGTAAACCGGATCGATGATTTCGCCTATACGCCGGAGCAGAATATCGCCCACGCTATGACCGCTCTTATGGCCCAGAATAAAGGCGCAAGAAAGAAGGAACGTATGAGGGAAGGCTTCCGCTGCGGAATGAAGCTGGAGCTGATTTACGGCGTGGCTGTGTTTGCCGTCTGCTTTCTCTTTGCACGGCCCTTGATGCTGCTCTTTGTAAAGGATGAGGAGGTCATCCGCCATGGAGTAAGCTATCTCCATCTGATCGCAGCCATGTATCTGCTTCCCGCAGCTACTAACGGTATCCAGGGCTATTTCAGAGGGATTGGCGATTTGAAGATTACCCTCATCAGCAGCTTTATCAATATGGGTGTGCGGGTACTGGCAGCACTGCCGCTGGTATTCCTGATGGGAATGGGAATTGAGGCCCTTCCTCTGGCCTATATGGCAGGCTGGATCGGAATGCTGATTGCAGAGGTTCCGCTGCTGGTGCGGACTTACCGGAAGGGAATGGATGGGAATTGATACTTGATTTTTGGATGGAAATCATGTATGATATAAAACAGGCTGTGAGAGAAAATGCAGCCTGTCTTGTCTTTTGGCTTTGAGGCTGAGAGATGAGTGGAGTTGTTTCCGTAGCTCAGTTGGATAGAGCGACCGCTTCCTAAGGGCTTGTTGGAGCAATCGCCCAACACTGAAAATTTTATATACGTCCATGTACCTCAGTAGGATAGAGGGTTCGCCTCCTAAGGTAGAACCATGGCGGAACCCTTTTGAAGAAAAAGGGTAGCGTTTGAGGGTCACTTAAGGAAGCGAAATCTGAAAAATCAGAAGAGATAGGAAAGAGATAATTCATCACGAAAGTGTTAGAGTTATAAATGATGGCAGCCGGAGCCAAAGGGTCGAAAAAGCCCGGAAATACGGCATTTGTCTCCTTAGTTAAATGGATATAACGGGGTCCTCCTAAGACTCTATTGTAGGTTCGATTCCTATAGGAGACGCTCATTTTAAGCAGTAATGATTGAAAAAGTCATTGCTGCTTTTTTTGTATCTTGGGTGGAAATTTCCACCCGGAATTGAAAAAACAGAAGGATTTCATCCACCCAAAATAAGATTTTGCCACCCATTTGAAAATTATGATTTTCCACCCGGATGTGTGGCATATGGTGTAGGGAAGAAAAAGGGTTGTCAATGGATGCAAATTTGGTTTTCTTGTCTGTACGATTCAGACCTGAGAAAGATAGATGCTCAGATTAGATGTAACAAGTCTAGTTTGGGCATTTTTTCGTCCAGAAGAAAAGGAGGATTACATGGAAGTACGAAAAGAAGATCAAAGAGATCCAGATGAGAAAGTCGTTGAGATAGAGATTGAACGGCTCAGGGACTTTAAAAATCATCCATTCAAGGTACAGGCAGACAGTCAGATGAAAGAGTTACAGGAATCCATCAAGAAATATGGGATTCTTAATCCTCTGATTGTGAGACCGAGGCCGGAAGGATTTTATGAAATCATTTCAGGTCACAGAAGGAAGTATGCAGCACAGCAACTGAAATATACGAAGGTTCCGGTCATTATTAGATACATGCTTGAAGAGGATGCCATTATTTCAATGGTAGATGCCAATTTACAGAGGGAGCGGATCTCACCGAGCGAAAAAGCATTTGCTTATAAGATGAAATATGATGTGCTCAAGAGAAAGGCCGGCAGAAGAAAATGTAGCCAGGTTGACTATCTGACCGGAAAAAAGAGTGTGGAGGTCATAAGCGAAGAATGTGGGGACAGTCCCAAGCAGGTACAGAGATATTTAAAACTTACCAAACTGATTCCAGAGCTGCTTGAAAAAGTGGATGACGAAATAATGGGATTTACGATAGCTGTGGAACTGGCATCATTAACTGAAAAAAATCAGAAGACTGTACTGGATGCAATGGAAAGTACATTGGGAACTCCTAATCTGTCCCAGGCAATCAGAATCAAAAAATTACAGGAAAACGGGGTCTTTAGTAAGGAAAAGATAGAGGAGCTTTTAAGTGAGATCAAGCAGAAAGACATTGACCGGGTGGTTTTTAAAAATGAGCAGTTATACAGGTATTTCCCATCCTATTACACTGCTGAACAGATGAAAAGAGAAATACTGACACTATTAAAAATCAATATGACATTTGAATAACGGGAGGAAAAACATATGTGTAGAGTAATTGCAGTATCTAATCAAAAAGGTGGAGTTGGTAAAACGGTATCATGTGTGAATCTTGGAATAGGGCTGGCACAGGAAGGGAAAAAGGTGTTGCTGATCGATGCTGATCCACAGGGCAGCCTTACTATCAGCTTAGGATATGAGGAACCGGATGAGATGGAGTATTCACTGGCTACATTGATGCTGAATGTTGTGAATGATGAAAAACTGAATATGGAAAAAACAATCCTGCATCACGGAGAGGGTGTGGATCTGATCCCAGCCAACATTGAATTATCAGCTATCGAGGTATCTTTGGTAAATGCTATGAGCAGGGAACTGATTCTCAGATCACTGGTTGATAAGCTGCGAGAGTTTTATGATTTCATCCTTATAGACTGTATGCCGTCGCTGGGAATGATGACAATCAACGCATTAGCATGTGCAGATTCAGTGCTGATTCCGGTACAGGCGGCTTATCTTCCAGTCAAAGGGTTACAACAGCTGATCAAGACTATTGGCAGGGTGAAAAAACAGCTGAATCCAAAGCTCAAGGTAGAGGGAATTTTGTTGACAATGGTAGATTACAGGACAAATTATGCAAGGGATATTTCACTGATGGTGTACGATACATATTCTGCATCCATCAAGGTATTTGGTTCTGAAATTCCGATGTCAGTCAGAGCTGCGGAAGTCAGTGTGGAAGGAAAAAGTATCTATTCCTATGATCCAAAAGGAAAAGTAGCATGTGCATACAAGAGCTTAACCGAAGAAGTTTTGAAGGAGGATAGATGATGACAAACAGAGTTGCTGGAAAAATTAAATTACAGTCCGTAGATGAATTATTGGGAGTACCGGAGATTTCAGGTACTCAGGAAATAGAAATTGCAAGAATCCATGAGTTTCCAAATCATCCATTTAAGGTTCTGGATGATGAAAGAATGGATTTGCTGGTAGACAGTATCCGGGAAAATGGCATTCTGAATCCAGTGATTGTAAGACCTGATCAGAATGGTGATTATGAAATGATTTCCGGCCATCGCAGATTACATGCGGCTGGAATTGCTGGACTTCAAAAGATACCTGCTATTGTAAAGGAAATGTCCGATGATGAAGCCATTATAAAAATGGTGGATGCCAATATTCAGAGGGAAGAAATTCTTCCAAGCGAGAGAGCATTTAGCTTGAAGATGAAGATGGATGCAATGAGGAGACAAGGCAGTAGATCAGATTTAACTTCTGGCAATGATTGCCAGAAGTGGTCCTCTGATGAAATTGGAGAAACTGTTGGATTGAAAGGAAGGCAGGTGAGAAATTATATTAGACTGACCTATTTGATACCAGAGATTCTTGATATGGTAGATCAGAAAAAAATACAATTTGTATCAGCAGTAGATTTATCTTATTTAGAAGAACAGATACAAAAGTGGGTTTTTGAATATATCAAAGATAATGGATTTATCAAAACAGTTCAGATAACTGCTTTAAAAAATTATCCCAATATATCTAATGCAAACCAGATGAGTGTAATTTCAATAATGAACGATGCACTTCCAAAGAAGAACACAGAAGCTAAGGTATCATTTTCAGAAAAGAAGCTGGATAAATATTTTCCATCTCACTATTCAGCAAAGGATAGGGAAACCGTGATTATACAATTATTGGAACAGTGGAGTGAAGCACAGAAAGCAATTCAATAAAGAGAACAGGATTCCAGAAGTGTAAAAATAGCACTTCTGGAACAGGAGGAAAGATAAATGGAAGATAGAATAAAGCTCTCTTATTTTTATGGAAGGGAAGCGGATCAATATTCGTTTTATAGAATACCAAAATTGCTATTTACTGAAGAATATTTCAAGAAGATATCCGTGGAGGCAAAAGTGTTATATGGTCTTATGCTGGATCGTATGTCATTATCCATGAAAAATCAGTGGTTTGACACAGAAGGACGTGCCTACATATATTATTCGCTGGAGGATATCATGGATGCTATGGGATGTAGTAATAAAAAAGCCATTTCCATAATGAAAGAACTGGATATAGAATCTGGAATTGGACTCATTGAAAAGAAGCGCCAGGGACAGGGAAAACCAACCATGATCTATCTGAAACAGTTTATGATCCAGGATGCTCAGAAGTGTAATAATTACATTTCTGGAGAAAAATCAGCAATTTCAGAAGTGAAGAATTTACATGTCTTGAAGTGTAAAAATGTCATGTCCAGAAGTGAAGAAATTACACATCCAGAAGTGAAAAAATTACACACTAATAAGAATAATATAAATAATACTGAGTTAAGTAATACTGAATCTAATCATATCATATCGGGAAATGATGGGATGGGATTCGATATGGAAGCATACACGGAAATAATCAAAGAAAATATTGAACTGGACATTCTCTTAGAGCGGTACCCTTATGACAGGGAACTGCTGATAGGTATCTTTGATCTGATTCTGGAAACTGTTCTTTGTAAGAATAAGTCTATCATTGTTGCATCTAGCGAATATCCGGCGGAACTGGTCAGAAGTAAATTTTTGAAACTGAATATGTTCCACGTAGAATATGCGATGGACTGTATGAGAAAGAATACCTCAAAAATACATAATATCAAAAAATATCTGCTGGCGGCACTGTTTAATGCACCGAGTACCATCAGCGGTTATTATCAGGCAGAAGTAAATCATGACCTACCGCAGTACGCCGCAAATGATAAATAATAATTGGCTGTTTGATCAGCATCTGGGAAATAAGTCAGAAAAGAGGAGGATGCATAAAATGTTAAAAATATTTACAAAATTGATTGTATTGCCAGTGATGGTGATTTTGATTGCTTTATCTTTTACAGTCAGTATCTTATCGAAAATACATTATCTGGTAGCGGTTCTGGTTAATGCAATTTTCATAATGTGCGCAGTGATTGCTTTGTCATTGCAACAGTGGCAAAATTTTGGAATAGCAGTGTTTGTTCTTGCTGTAAGCTGTATGATATTGAAATTGTGGGATATCATCGAATATGCCATTGGAGTAATATGTGGTCATTTATTTGAAATATTATCGGTGTAGATGATTACGCTGGTTTAAGTATAAATTTATGTATCATGAAAAAGAAAAGGCAGCCACAGGGTTAGAACCTGTGACTGCTAAACCGTTTTTGCCCAATCCGTATTTGGATTACTTCGACAAACTGGAATTTACATTATGCTCACAACATTAGTTATTTCTTGCTGTCTGGTTTTCATTTTTCTCCAACTTACAAATCCGTATATATCATTAGCAAAGAACGCAATAAAACATACTACCACCGAAACATATCTAATATCATACAGACTTGCCAATATCCATAATATAATCAAAACAATATCATTGGCAGCGTATGCCAATGCAAAATACGGACTTCTCCTAAAGGTAAGGTATACTGCAAGAAAACTTGTTGTTACCGATATAGTGCTCGGGATGATGTTAGCTGTATTAAAACACTTCAAAATCAAATAGAATAGAAATGTAACAACAAATGTCACAATCCACATACAGACATTTTCTCTTTTTCCAATGCTATTAACTTTAACCTCCGCTTTGTTTCCGTTATACGGATTCTTCAGCCATGATATTAAGGCAAAAATTGCCATCGGCATTGTCATTCCAAGATATGTAATCATCTCCCCATAATACGAAAAGGTATATGAAATAATCCCATACAGCAAACTGAATACAACCATAAGTAATTGTCCAAACGGATTTCCCTTTGCGTTAAATATCAAAGATGTTACTCCTATTAGCGATGCACACAAAGTCATATAATTTATTCTGTCAAAAACACAGAATGAAATTATAATAACCATTACAGAAGAACTCCACAAAACAATTTCACTTTTTGAAAAATAGTCCTTAAACTCTTTCATAATAACCTCCAAAAAAATAAGCATCCGAATATACATCTTCAAAGACCTAACGATGTACAGTCGAATGCTTTACGCATCTACTACCCGGTGGCAGTGCTTATTCTTTATCAACTTTTTTCATTTTAACCAGGTCAATTGCTTCTTTACCAGTCAGGTGTTCAATTGTCATTTCAATGATTGCCATGTTTCTGATAGAAGAATCAATTTCTTTAGGAATTCCATCTTTGTAATCTGCTGAATATTTCATAAAAAGCAAGGTTGCAATACGACGCATTTCATTCATATCTTCTACAAGATGTACTTTACCGAACGCAATGACGCTTCTGAAATATGTAGTATATTTCTCCGGCACAATATGATCTTGATCAATTACGCAAAAAGATGCTTTTTCATGTTTAATAATTGCATCAATTTTGTGTCCGCTTTTAGCAGAATGGAAATACAGTTTTCCATCTATATAAACATAGCTTATAGGAACGGCGTATGGATAATCATTATCTCCGATTAACGCTAAAGTTCCGCTTGTATTTCTGTTCAAAATTTCTATAGCGGTTTCTTGTGGCAATAACTGCTTAAATCTTCTCATTTCTCTAAACATGGTTCTTCTCCTTTTAATGTTATAAAAGAAAAAGCATTTGAATGCACATCTTCAAAGACCTAACGATGTACAAACAAATGCTTTACGCATTCACTACCCGTTGGCAGTTTTTATTCTATATTAACATTATCTATTATAATAAATAACACCTCAAAAAACAATAGAAAATTCCGATTTTAATGTCTCTATTATACCATACTGGAATTTTCTCTAAATTTTTGTATCTGTTTTTGTACATTTTAGCATTTTGACATTGAACCCGAAACACATTATCATAGGAGACAAGAACGTAACTATTAGAAATGGAGCAAATCATACGATGCATTTGTTATCTGAAGAAAAAAGCCTTCCTCAAAAAATATCAGATTCCTCTCTTTGTAGAAACCACCGGAGGTGCACTGCAGGAAGAAACCATCGAGACTCACCGTGAGATTGCAGATGCCATTGCAGCTCATGAGCCCCTCCGGGCACAGGATGCCATGTATCTGCATCTGGTTTACAACCGTAAGAGAATCCAGATGATTAAAAAAGGAGACCTTATATGACACTGCAGCAAATAAGATATTTTATCAGCGTAGCTGAGTCCGGCTCTATCAGTGAAGCAGCCAAGCGTTTGTTTACAGCTCAATCGAGCATTTCCAGCGCTATTAAGGAAGTAGAAAACACATATGACATTACTGCATTTATAAGAGAAAGCACAGGCGTACGTCTTACCAGAAGCGGCGAAGAGCTTTTAATTGAGTTTAAGGGAATTCTAAGCCGTCTTGACTACCTGGATGAGAAATATAACGGTTCCAAAAAACGGCCTTTAGGTCTGTCCGTTTCTGCCCAGCATCACATTTGCGGCATGGCCTCTTTTATTTCTGTCATCAATAAGTTAAATGAAAGCTATGGTTCCTATCACTGTGGTTTTTATGAATGCCGTACCTCAGAAGTACTGGATCGCGTAGAACGGGGACTGGACGATTTGGGAATTATTTTTTTCACAGAGCATAGCAAAGGACAGATGATTCAGGAATTAAGAAATCGTGGTATTATTTTTAATCACATTGTTTATCAGACAGCTCATGCTTACATATGCCAAAACCATCCACTTGCCAATAGCCAGGAAATTAATATTGAAGAAATGATACAATATCCTTTTATTTCTTATGATCGTTCACCTGACACGAACCCTGCTTATACTGATCTTATCATTCCAAATTATCAGGTAAAAAAAATAATCCATGTTTCTGACCGGGCAGCTTCCTATTCTGCTATGCGTTATTGCCATGGATTTGCTATTGGGAGTGGTTACAGATCTTTTGATAGTAATTACAGCGACATTATTTCTCTGCCTGTCAAAAACGGAGTTCGCCTTGAGATAGGATGGATTTTGCGTCAAAAGCATACACTTTCTGATACCGCCAGCCGTTTTGTGGAGCTTTTAATGCAGGATGAAGCTGTTTTATGTAGATAAAGATCCGACGATTTTCTTATAAAAAAATAATGCAGTGAGAAAACACCTTTCTTGATATAGTGATAAAAGCGATGGCTTCCCATCGCTTTTTTGTATGTTCGCAGAAACCAGCTCTCATGTTATACTTACAACATAAATTACTACGCACCTGCGCAGAAAAAAAGGAAGGAGTTTCTTATATGGAAAAACTAAAGATTGTCATCAAAAAGTACTGGAAAATTTACCTTGCCGCTCTGGTCATTTCCGCAGTCTGTGATCTGATCGGAACCGTTAAGCTTAACATTGGCGTTGGTACACTTACTCTGTTTCCGATGGTGTTTGCCGTCATATTCGGAGGGCTTTTAGGGCCGGATATTTTTAAAGTATTCAAAACTGAGGAATGTAAAATAGGCGGAAGCCTGGTCCTTGTGGTTTTGGCACCTTTTATGGCTAAAATGGGCATTTCTTCCGGTGCAAATGTTGCAAAACTGGTTTCAGTGGGTCCTGCATTACTTCTTCAGGAATTCGGAAACCTTGGAACGATTCTTTTATCTATGCCTCTCGCATTATTGCTTGGTTTAAAGAAGGAATCTATTGGTGCATGTTACTCAATTAACCGTGATTCAAACCTTGGATTAACTACAGATATTTTTGGACCGGACGCTCCGGAAACAAAAGGAACCTTTGCAGTTTATATCGTAGGTTCTGTAATCGGAACAGTATTTATCAGCATTCTTGCAAGCGTTGTAGCTTCCTGGAATATTTTCGATCCTATTGCTCTTGGTATGGCCAGTGGAGTAGGAAGTGGGTCCTTGATGACTGCTGCTGCCGGAACATTAGGTGAAATATACCCACAGCAGGCAGAAAATATTATGATTATGGGTGGTGCCAGTGATATGCTGACCGGTATTACCGGAATTTACATGGGTACTTTCGTAGGCCTTCCTCTTGCAAAAAAATTATACGCAATTTTAGAGCCTAAGATTGGACGCAAAAATAATCAGGAGGTTAAATAAATGGTCAGAAAATACTTCGTACAGCAGCTTGGACTGCTTCTCATGGTGTCTGTGATTATAATACTTACAAATGTAATTGGTTACAAAATGCCTGTAAAAGATTCCATTATTGGAGTTCTTTTACTGAGTGCTATTTCTCTTATCGGTCTTACTATAAGTAAATTTATGAGCCGATTTGTTAAGCTTCCTTCTATGATGTATGTATCCCTTCTCGGGCTGCTTCTTGCATGTCCTGTTTCGCCGGTAAAAGATATCGTAGTTGAAACTACAACTCCTGTTGCATTTTTAGCTCCAGCTACAGCACTTGGTGCATTTGCCGGTATTTCTCTGGGAAAAGATCTAAAGGATTTTACAAAAATGGGATGGAAGCTGGTATTGATCACTTTATTTGTAATTACCGGAACCTTTATATTCTCCGCTCTTGTTGCAGACATTGTTTTGAAAATGACAGGAGCCATTTAACAATCATATGAGATGAAATGAGGTAGATTATGGAAAACTATGATATTTTAATCAAAAATTGTCAGGTTCTGAATCCTGATATGAACGTTTCATCCACCTGTTCCGTAGGAATTAAAGACACTTGGATTAAAAAAATCGGTTCAGCAGATGAATTCGTTGATAGTGTTGCCACGGAAACACTTGATGGAAAAGGTAAGCTTGTTATGCCAGGTTTAATAGACGGTCATACACATACCTGTCAGCAGCTGTTAAGAGGTCGTGTTGCTGATGAATATCCTATGGTTTGGACTCGTTTCCTGGTTCCCTTTGAAAGCAATCTTCTCCCGGAAGATTCTTACGTCAGCGGACAGTTAGCCTGTCTGGAAATGATCAAAAACGGAACTACTGCTTTTGCTGATTCCGGCGGTGTACATATGGAGCGTGTAGCTGATGCAGTTATAGAATCCGGCATGAGAGCCGCAATAGCGAAATCCACAATGGATATGGGCAATGCTATTACAGGCGCAATGAAGGAAACTGCATCTGAAGCTATAGACCATACAAAAGAACTGTATAAGAACTATCAGGGAGCCGGCGATGGCCGTGTGGATATCTGGTTTGCTATTCGTCAGGTAATGACCTGCTCCAGAGATCTCATCACCATGGTAGGTGAATGTGCTAAAGAACTTCATACAGGCATCCATGCACATTTATGTGAGCATAAAGATGAAGTTAGCTTTTGCCTGCAAAATTATCAAAAACGTCCTGCTGAATTTTTAGATGAAATGGGAATTTTGGGTCCAAATCTTCTGACCGCACATAATGTTATGCTGTCAGACCATGATATTGCATTGATGGCAGAACGAGGAGTAAAAATGATCCATTGTCCAAGAGCCAACCTGGCAAATCATGGATTCCCGAAGGCTCCTCAGATTCTGGAAGCTGGTGCAAGTGTAGGTTTGGGTTGTGATGGAGCTGCTCCTTCCAACCTGGATATTTTCGATGAGATGAAGGTTCTGCGTTATTCTATGCTGGCTTATTGGGGACTTCCTTCTTTTAATCCGGTAGTTATGACCTGCCCGACTCTTTTGAAAATGGCTTCTCAGGGAGGAGCAAATGCTATCGGACATGGCGATATTCTGGGATCTGTAAAAGAAGGAAAGAAAGCTGATCTGATTCTTTTAAATATTGATCAGCCGCATATTACACCAACTCAGAATCTTGTAAATACTATTGTAGATGCTGCAAATGGACATGATGTAATCGATTCCATCATCAATGGAAAGCTTGTTATGAAAAATCGTGAGGTACTTACATTAGATGAAGAGCGAATTCGCTTTGAAGCTACACAGCATATGAATGAAATCATAAAGAGAGCTTATTAAAAAAAGCAAAAGACTGCTATACCAGAATTTATCAGAGCCTGGTGGAAGTAAAAGAGGCTGTAAAAAATCTTGTGTCTTTGGAAAGTGGAGACTATGAGAAAATCTCTGTAAATTAGATTCTTCTATGATAATGAAGGGTGAAAAGCTTACAAATCAGGCTTTTCACCCTTGTTTTATATATAACAGTTACTGCCAGGCATGTCTCTTTGCACAATAAATACACTTGTCACAGCTATTTGCAATTGTCTTAGGCATATCACCGCCTTCGACATAATCTGGATTATTAATGCGTAATGGACAGGTTTTGACCCCACCAATCTCGGCGGGAATAGGACAACGTCCGTCCATTTTCATAAAATTCTTCATCCAGCTTCTTTGCATTAAGCCGTCTGTCTTCATCCACGATTTCAGAGTAAACATCTGTTACCATTTCTGCTTCGGCGTGACCTGTATCTCCCTGAACAGACTTAATATCGCCATGTGTCATTTTGAGCTTATATTTTGTGCTTAAATGGCGTAGGCTGTGAAAAACAACAACTTCAAAATTGTGTTCCTCACACAGCGTTGTAAATCTGACCCGAACAATGCGGATTTCTACGGGATTTCCATTTTCAAGAGCAATAACGAGGTTATAATCGTTATAGGCACTTCCTAAAAACTCTTTCAATTCCTGCTGGTCTTTCTTGTATTGAACCAATAATTGAGCAAGCGTTGTCGGCAGCCATACGGTACGATTACTTGTTTCCGTTTTTGGGGTCTTTAACACCAGCCTTGTAGTACAGTGGGGCTTCTGGGTTGGGAAAATTTTAATAATATCTTTTTCTTTCAGCTTTTCATTTTAATCTCAAACCCATCCCGGAGGTGGAACAGGTCACTGCCTGACTTGTCCTGCCGGGACGGTTCTCTTAATAACACCATATAGATTTTTTGTACGCCGCCGTCCGCCATCGAGCAGAACGTTTACTCCTAATTGGGGATAAAACAGCTCATGGTCGGTGGTGGCGTGGCTCTCATAGGTATCACGCTGGTACATCTGCTTTCTGGACTCTTCGGTTAAATCCAAAACTGCTGTCGGAGTAGAAAATCCGACCGGGTGGCGAAAGTCACCTGTTACATAGCCAGAATTGACTGGTCATCAGTTCTGGCTATTTTTCTGTTCTTCTCTGATTTCAGATACAATGTGATGAATAAAGCGCCGGAAATGAGAGTATACTATCCCTTATCAAAGCATGTTCCCCTTATTTTTGAAAAGAAATAAAGGGAATTTTTATTTAAGGTAATTGACTATCCATTAAAATTGAATATAATATAAGGGAAAGAATGGAGGTTAAGGGAATGAGAGATTTTAACTACTCAACAATCCGGGAGCAGAAATGGGATTCTGAGATTCTGGGGCTTATCGCCGCAATCTATAAGGAAGCTGGAAAACAGGAGCTTTACCTGAAGCAGCGCCCGGAGGAATTAGAGAAGCTGGTTGAGATTGCAAAGATTCAGAGTACAGAGGCATCCAATGCCATTGAGGGTATTGTTACCACCAATACACGAATCCGGCAGTTGGTTGAGGAGAAAACGACTCCCAGGAACAAAGATGAGCAGGAAATTGCGGGATACCGCGATGTACTTTCTATTATTCACGAAAGCTTTGATGCCATTCCTCTGACAAGAAACTACATCCTGCAGCTTCACAAGATTATGTACAGCCATATGAATAATCCAATGGCCGGACAGACAAAGAATGTCCAGAATTATATCAGCGCCACTTATCCGGATGGTCATATTGAAATTCTTTTCACTCCCCTCGCGCCTTTCGAAACGCCGAAGGCATTGGATCGGATTTGTGAAGAGTACAACAGGGTAATCGGAAATATGGAACTGGAGCCCTTGATTGCAGTTCCGGTTTTCATCCACGATTTCCTATGTATCCATCCCTTTAATGATGGAAACGGGAGAATGAGCCGTCTGTTGACTACACTGCTTTTGTATCGCTCTGGGTTCTACGTTAGCAAATACATTTCTCTGGAAGCCAAGATCGCGAAAAACAAGGATTTGTACTATGAGGCACTAAGCCGTTCGCAGCATGGCTGGCACGAAGGAACCGAGGATGCAGTTCCATTCATCAAATATTTGCTGGGTACCATTCTGGCTGCATATAAGGACTTTGGAGACCGGTTTGCTATCGTGGAGGAGAAACTTCCTGCCATTGATATGGTCCGAAAAGCCACCCTGAATAAAATCGGTCGTTTTACAAAGCAGGATATCAGGGAGCAGTGTCCATCACTGAGTCTTAGTTCTGTTGAAGGTGCACTGAGAAAATTGGTTGCAGCCGGTGAATTAAAACGCGAAGGTACGGGAAAATCTACTTGTTATATTCGTTTGAAATAGCATAGAAGAGAGGTTGACAAACTGAATACATTTACATAGCTGGAACTGACTGATCATCAGCTCTGGCTATTTTTTTATGCCCTTCTCCAGCTGTAGGTGCACATGCGGTCTCGAGAAGGGCTTCTCCGTTACTGCAGCAACAACCTGAATCAGTACGCAAAACGAGCCAATGAGACCGGCTCCATCTATACGGAGGATATCAAAGATTTGCAGAACAGGCAGAACGAGATCCGGGAAATTACGAAGGAGATCCTTGCCAGACTGGCAACGATCCAGTAAAAACGGTGTGGCAGGTATGCTGTCACACCGGATACATAAGCGACATCCTTGACATGAAATCAATCGCTTCATAAATTATCATTAGAACCGACAATGGAGGACGTATATATGTGGTTGATCAAACTCCCGTTTAGAATAATCGCACTGCCGATTATGGCAATCGTCGCTGTATTCTCAATTTTTTACTCCCTTGCATTGAACCTTTCCGCAATGGTCGTCGGCCTTTTATATCTGGTGCTGGTCGTCTGCATTGTGATGCTTTTGTTTCAACACGTCTGGATCTATGCTGCACTGGTTTTTGGATTTGCAGTTCTGGTGTTCCGGGCAGTGATGTTTGCTGAAATGATCTCTTTGGGACTGGAAGCGCTGACGGGCAAGCTTTTGCAATTCATTTTTTCATAATAGTTTATAACATACCGGACCTGGGAAATAAAAAAACTCCTCAGGTCTTTTCTTATGCCAAAATTCGAGAAAGGAGCAGATGACCATGGTAGCAACAAGACTCATTCCCCTGCATGTAAACAAGGGGAAAACCATTGCTCAGAGTCTGGGTGACAGAACGGATTATGCAAAGAATCCGGAAAAGACCGAAAAGGGCGAACTGGTCACCGGCTATCAGAGTGACCCGATGACCGTGGACGAAGAGTTTATGCTGTCCAAGCGTCAGTATGAGCAGATCACCGGTCGGCGGCAAAAGCATGAAGTGATCGCCTATCAGATCCGCTAGTCCTTCAAACCGGGAGAGATCACGCCGGAGGAAGCAAACCGATTGGGGCATGAGCTGGCCCTTCGGTTTACCAAAGGAAAGTATGCCTTTATCGTGGCAACGCACACGGATCGAGCCCATGTGCATAATCATATCAGCAATCGAACTCCTCAAATTGCATTATTTGATTTTAAGGCATTTTTGAATATTTCGATGCTCTTGGTTGAAAGTGAAAATGCAAAAGTTCTCCGGCAGATCATGTTGGATATTGTTATTGATTTCGTTAATCAAAGGACGGGCGGTTCGACAAAATATATCAATCAACGTGACAGGGATTTTATCAGTGCGTTTTTGCAGGAAGAAAACTATAGACGTGAATTTACTGATGCTCTTAGAGACTATGTTTCCATGGGAAATAGCAAATATGCAATTTATACGGATAAAATTTACCAAAGCATTTTTCGAGAAAAAGCCCAGGAATATAAGCAGGTTTTACATTTGTCTAAAAGAGATAGCGTCAGAGATACGATGTATTCTGAGGTCTTAGATCTAATTGCGTCTTACGAATGTGGATTAGCGGCAATGATTAAGGATCAGTCTACGCAGTTGGGAAGAAAACTAAATAACTGGGAATTGTCAGATTTGTTTTCAGCCTTTGAGTCATTACCTTTATGGAAGCCCCTGATTCTTAGAGCACGTACCAAAATGGCTAGTAGGGATATGGCTTTACGCGATGCATTTCATATGCAATTGGAAGAGTATATTAAGCCTCTGGAAGCAGAAGAATACGAGAAATTCTTAGGAGTCGCTGGCGATGAACTTGAATTGCTTATGCATGAGAATCAAGATGTATTGAAGAGATTGAAGGAGCGCAATTGATGGCCGATATACACTATATTTCAATAGATGAAGCACGGGATATTCATCTTGCAACCATTCGGAATAGTGGTGGTGGCGATTGCGGTGAACTCGACATAGGGAAACTTGAAAGTGTATTGTGTCATATTCAAAACGATAATTACTATCCCACTTTTTTGGATAAGCTTTTGCATTTGTTTTATTGTTCTTGTAAATTTCACTGCTTTTGCGATGGTAATAAATGGATAGCTATTACTTTAACAGCAATGTCTTTGCTTAAAAATGGTTATATGGCAGTTGCTAATATATACTTTCGAGAAATGGAGAATATCAGTTATCATGTAGCAGCTGGACATATTGATGAAGATTTGCTTCGCAGAATTCTTGCTGCAATACTAACCTGTACATATGATTCTGATGAAGAACTAAAATTAGATATTTTTAATGCAATATCTGTGGAAGATGTTTTTTATTGATTGGAATCGAAAACTTCTTTAGAATGTAATCATGAGTAGTCAAAACCATATCGCCATCCGGCTGTACTCACTGTATAATATTGAGTAATTTAATAAGGAAATCACGTTATCATTGCTGCCTGCAGAAGACAATGGTAGCCATATGTATGAACTAGAGGTTTCGCAAAGGCTAAAGCCCCAAGGTGGCAATGCCACCATTTTGCCACCCAAAATGCGTTTGACCCAGGCAGATTTCAATTTTCTTATTCAGACACAGAAGAACATAAAAGCAAGTAAAATCAAGGCATTCACGAACATAGGGAAACATTTGGATGCCAGCAAAATAACTCCCAACTTGTACTCCTAAGCGGTAGATCGGGTGTTCAAGTCACCTCGGGAACGCTGGAAGATGACGCCGTAGTCCTTTACTTTTTGTAAGGGGGTGCGGCGTTTTTTGATTTATATGGTGAAGCTGAGCTTTCATCGAAATTTGAAGACGGAGTCAGCATGATGACAGGATGAAACAGAAATTTCACTTGTATTTCCCATAAAAACTATTTATTATATGTCCATAACCCAGTTATCGTAACAAAAATTTACCATATTTAAGGAGGATCTCACCATGCTGAACACAGGAATCAAAGCTCCCAATTTTGAACTTCCGGATCAGAACGGAACAATACACACATTAGAAGAATACAGAGGAAAGAAGGTAATCCTGTATTTTTACCCAAAGGATAACACACCAGGCTGTACCAAACAGGCCTGCGGATTTTCTGAGCGGTATCCCCAGTTTATGGAAAAGGGAACCGTTGTTTTAGGCGTGAGCAGAGATACAGTGGCTTCTCACAAGAAATTTGAAGAAAAGTACGGTCTTGTATTTACTCTGTTGTCCGATCCGGAGCGCAAGGTCATTGAGGCCTATGATGTGTGGAAGGAAAAAAAGAACTATGGAAAGGTTTCCATGGGCGTCGTCCGTACAACCTATCTGATTGATGAAAATGGAATTATCATCCGTGCAAATGATAAGGTAAAGGCTGCGGAAGATGCAGAAAAGATGTTGGGTGAGCTGGAATGAGGATCATACTGTCACCGGCTAAAAAGATGAAGGAAGATCCGGATACGCTTGCATATATGGGTCTCCCCGAATTTCTGGATCAGACGGAGGAGATTTTAGCCTGGCTTAGATCAAGAACGCAGGAGGAGCTGAAACGGCTGTGGGTCTGTAATGACCGGATCGTGGGGCAGAACGTTGAACGTCTGGCCCACATGGATCTGAGAAAAAACCTTACCCCGGCAGTGCTCTCCTATGAAGGGATCGCCTATCAGTATATGGCTCCGGCTGTATTTGAAACAGGGCAGTTTGAATATATTCAGGAGCATCTGCGCATCCTGTCGGCTTTTTACGGCGTTTTAAGGCCTATGGACGGCGTGACGCCTTACCGCTTGGAGATGCAGGCCAGGGCCGCTGTCGGCGGATATAAGGATTTGTACGCTCTGTGGGGAAACAGGCTGTATGAGGCAGTAAGAGATGAAAGTGGAATCATCCTGAATCTGGCTTCCAAAGAGTATTCCAAATGTATTGAGGTCTGTCTTTCTGAAGAAGACAGATATATCACTCCGGTCTTTTGTGAAGAAGCCGGAGGAAAGCTTGTGACAAAGGGAACCTATGCAAAAATGGCCCGCGGGGAAATGGTTCGTTTTATGGCGGAAAACCGCATAGAGGATCCGTCAGAAATCCGCAGCTTTGACCGATTGGGATATCGGTTCAGAGAGGAGCTTTCTTCCGATACAAGGTACATATTTGAGAGAGTGAAGGCGGAATAGAACTAGGCTTCAAAGCATACATTTCCCTGTATCCATACCTGGCCCTTAAAACGGCGTCCGGGAACAGGCTCTCCTAAGAGATCGGCAGCGTTGATTGCAGCTGTAAAGAGCAGGTCGTTGCATTCCAGGCCCAGAAGAAAGATTTCTTCTCCGGTAATGCGGTTGATCCTGCGGTCCACAGATAAAATATTTCCAATGACAGAATACTGGTCACACTCAATGCCGGAGGGCATAAAGCAGGTGTCTACAATGGAATAAATATCCTCTCTTGCCACACGGCGTGATACAGAGGAGAAAAGATCAATATCTTCTACGGTCAGTGTTTCGATGGCCTCTTCATCGCCCCGTTTGGCGGCTTCGATGAGACGGCTGCGTTTGCTGGCCGCTTTTTTTCGGTCTTCCGTCTGCTGGGGTGTCTTCTGGACCGGAAGAAGGATTTTTCCATGAATGGACAGAGCCGAGAGCGAAGCGCTCTTTGGAAGAACCGGCTGGCTGTTTTTAAGGCGCAGGCGGTATTCCATCGAATTTTCCATATAAAAGATCAGAGAAATCCCTACCCGGTATTCATCTAAAAGGCCTGCAAAGGTTTCACGCTCCGTATGGCGCTGGATCGAGCAGTCCGCGGTGGATGTGACCTGGCTGCTTTCTACATATGGGAAATAGTATTCCTGCTTAAAGATTCCTCTCTGGCTTAAACGTCCGGCGATGGCAACGCCCATGCCGGGAGCGGTCTGTGCCCGCAGTTCGCAGAACATTTCTCCGTCAGATTCTTTTAAAATATCAGATTTGGAAGCGTCCTTTACAAGCTTTTTTAAAAGCTTATCCAGATCCTGGCGGGAGGTATACTGGCTGAATCCGATGGTTCGCATATATTTGTGCATAATGTCACCCTCTTTCTGAAAAACCATTCAGCCCATTATAGCCTACTTTCATAGAGATTGCCAGTGTTTTTTTCAGGAAACGCAGGGAATTCAAAAAGAGGATATATTGACAGTCCATGTTAAGATAATAAATATGATATTAAAAAATGAAAGGAACATCCATGGATCAGCTTACGAAAAAGCCGCTTTTTAATCCCCAGGGCGATACCAGTCTTAATGCAAGACGCATGATCGGGGGAAATACCACAAATCTGAATGATTTTAACAATATGCGTTATGCCTGGGTCAAGGACTGGTACCGTCAGGCCATGAATAATTTCTGGATTCCAGAGGAAATCAGTCTGGGACAGGATAAGAAGGATTATCCGAAGCTGGCCCCTGCGGAACGGGCCGCCTATGATAAGATTTTAAGCTTTCTGGTGTTTTTGGATTCCATCCAGACAGCCAATCTTCCCAATATTGGAGAATATATTACTGCAAATGAGATTAACCTTTGTCTGAATATACAGACCTTTCAGGAATGTATCCACAGCCAGAGCTACAGCTATATGCTGGATACGATCTGCAGTCCCATTGAGCGTGACGCTATTTTGTACCAGTGGAAGACAGATGAGCATCTTTTAAGACGCAATACCTTTATCGGGGAATGTTACAACGAATTTCAGGAGAATAAAAGCCCTGAGGCCTTTCTGCGCGTCCTGATGGCAAATTATATTCTGGAAGGAATCTATTTTTACTCCGGATTCATGTTCTTTTACAATTTGAGCCGCAATGGAAAGATGCCCGGTTCTGCGCAGGAGATCCGTTATATCAATCGGGATGAAAATACCCATCTGTGGCTGTTCAGAAACATGATCCGGGAATTAAAGCAGGAACGTCCGGAGCTGTTTACAGACGAAAATGTGAAAATGATGAAGGAACTTCTGATGGAGGGCGTCCGCCAGGAAATCCTGTGGGGGGAATATGTGATCGGGGATCGTATTTCCGGCCTCACAGCCGAAATGATCCGGGATTATATTTATTATCTGGGAAATCTCCGCTGGGTGAGCCTGGGTTTTGACCCTGTCTATGAAGGATTTGAAAAGGAGCCGGAAAATATGGCCTGGGTCAGCCAGTATTCCAATGCAAATCTGGTAAAGACGGATTTTTTTGAGGCCCGGAGCACCGCTTATGCCAAGAGCACGGCCCTGATTGATGATTTATAAAAGAAAAGGATATGATATATGGAAATGATAATGCAGATTTTTAAGGAGGATGCAGAGCTTCAGGCGCTCTTAAGAACCGTTTTAGAGGGAATATGTTCTGATTTTACGGATGAAGCGTACAGTCTTGAGCTTCTGGAGGAAAAATTCCGCAGCTTTGCCAGACCGGGAATGGAAGAGCCGGAGCTTTGGGCGGCTCTCGTAAAAGCGGCAGTGGAGCTTACCAGCGCGCAGTCTCCAAAGTGGGAGCTGATCGCAGCCAGGCTTTTGGGAGCATCCTTCAGGCGGGAGCTGTCAGGACGGCTTAAAGTGCTGGGAATCACGGATTTTTACAGCAAGCTTTGTTATCTGACAGAGGAAAAACTCTATGGGGAATACATTTTGGAACACTATACAAAGGAGGAGATACAGGAGGCGGAGACGTTTTTATGTCCGGAAAGGAATCATCTGTTTACCTATTCCGGACTGGATCTGCTGCTTAAACGCTATGTGATCCGAAGCCGCCGTCAGGAGCCGTTAGAAACGCCTCAGGAGATGTTTTTGGGAATTGCCCTCCATCTTGCCATGGAAGAGAAAAAAGACCGCCTGTACTGGGTGAGAAAGTTTTATGATATGCTCAGCCGGATGTATGTGACTATGGCTACCCCTACGCTTTCCAATGCAAGAAAGCCTTACCATCAGCTTTCCAGCTGCTTTATTGATACGGTTTCCGACAGTCTGGAGGGAATTTACAGAAGCATTGACAATTTTGCCCGCGTCAGCAAATTCGGCGGCGGCATGGGACTGTATTTCGGAAAGGTACGCGCGGCCGGAAGCAGCATCCGGGGCTTTGAAGGTGCGGCCGGAGGTGTGATCCGCTGGATCCGTCTTGTAAATGATACAGCAGTAGCCGTAGATCAGCTGGGGATGCGCCAGGGAGCCGCCGCCGTATATCTGGATGCATGGCATAGGGATCTGCCGGAATTTCTTCAGCTCCGCACCAATAACGGCGACGATCGGATGAAGGCGCATGATATTTTTCCGGCTGTATGTTATCCGGATCGGTTTTGGAGACTGGCAAAGGAAAATCTGGATGCTCCCTGGCATCTGTTCTGCCCCCATGAGATCCATGAGGTAAAGGGCTATTTTCTGGAAGATTATTTTGGGGAAGAATGGGAAACGCGCTATGAGGAATGTGTGGCAGATTCCCGGTTAAGCCGCAGAACGGTGACGGTAAAGGAGCTGGTGCGTCTGATTATCAAATCTGCGGTGGAAACGGGAACGCCCTTTGCCTTTAACCGGGACATTGTAAACCGGGCCAATCCCAACAGCCATAAAGGAATGATTTACTGCTCCAATCTCTGTACGGAAATTGCGCAGAATATGTCTCCCATGGAAACCGTCAGCCAGACGGTAGAGACTGAGGACGGCGATCCTGTGGTTGTTACCAGGGTGCGTCCGGGGGATTTTGTGGTGTGTAATCTGGCGAGCCTTTCTCTGGGAAATATTCCTTTGGAGGAGGATGGCGTGTTAGAGGATACCGTGTGGACTGCGGTCCGGGCATTGGACAATGTGATCGGTCTTAATTTTTATCCTCTTCCCTATGCGGAGCTTACAAACCATGCATACAGAAGTATCGGTCTGGGAGTTTCCGGCTATCACCATATGCTCGCAAAGCGGAGGATTAAATGGGAGAGCCAGGAGCATCTTCTGTTTGTGGACCGGCTCTTTGAACGGATCAGCCAGGCTGCCATTGAGGCCAGTGCGGATCTGGGAAAGGAAAAGGGAAGCTATCCTCTGTTTGAGGGCAGCGGCTGGCAGACCGGAACCTATTTTTCCAGACGGGGCTATACGGGAAGCCGATGGAAACAGATTGCCGCAAAGGCAGCCCAGGGAATGCGGAATGCATATCTTTTAGCCATTGCTCCTACCAGCTCAACCAGTATCCTTTCGGGAACCACAGCCGGTATTGACCCCATTATGCACCGCTTCTATCTGGAAGAAAAAAAGGGAGCCATGCTCCCAAGGGTGGCCCCGGAGCTGACTCCCGAATCATACTGGTATTATAAAAATGCCCATCTGTTAGATCAGAGCTGGAGCATAAAAGCCTGCGGCATCCGCCAGCGCCATATCGACCAGGCTCAGAGCATGAACCTGTATATCACCAACAGCTATACCTTCCGCAAGGTTTTAAACCTGTATATCCAGGCCTGGGAAGAAGGCGTAAAGACGATTTACTATGTCCGCTCCAAGTCCTTAGAGGTGGAGGAGTGTGAGAGCTGCTCTTCTTAGAGCAGCCCCATCAGAGAGGGTACGCCCAGAGAAAGTATAGGGATATAGGTAACTGCCAGCAGAAGGATAAAAAGTACAATAAAGTAAGGTAGTAAAGTTTTTGCTACCTGTTCAATGCTGATTTTGCTGATACCGCAGCCTACGAAAAGGACAGATCCTACAGGCGGCGTTATATTTCCCATACACATATTAAAAATCAGCATAACACCGAACTGGATATTGCTCATTCCAAGGCTTTCTGCAATAGGAAGGAAAATCGGTGTGAAGATCAGGATTGCAGGAGTAATATCCATAAACATACCAATTACCAGCAGAATTACATTCATCAGCAGCAGGATCACATATTTGTTAGAAGAAACAGACATAATAGCCGTACTGATGGCTGCCGGGATTCCTGAATATGCCATTACAAAGGACATAGCTGAGGAGGCGGAGATCAGGAACAGGATAATGCCGCTGGTGCAGGCACTGCTTACCAGGATTTTAGAAAAACTCTTAAAGTTAATGCTTTTGTAGCAGAGAGAAAGAATCAGGCAGTACAGTACGGAAATACCTGCCCCCTCAGTTGCTGTAAAGATACCACTTACAATACCGCCAATTACGATGATAATCAGCAGAAGGCTGGGAAGAGCCTCCAGAGTAACCTTTACTGCAGTCTGCATGGATGGAAAGCCTGAGGTTGGATACTTATGTTTTTTTGCATACAAAAAAGCTACAACCATAGAACCAAGCCCCATGAGAAGTCCTGGAACATAACCGGCCATAAACAGTGTGGAAATAGATACTCCGCCTGCAACCGTGGAATATACGATAAATGCGCTGGTTGGCGGAATCAGAAGACCGGTAGGTGCGGAAGCAATATTAGCTGCCGTTGCAAAGGCTGGATCATAGCCCTCTTCCTTCTGGATCGGGTAGATGCAGCCTCCCATGGCAGAAGCTGCGGCAACAGAGGAACCGGAAAGCGCTCCAAAGAGCATATTGCCTACAATATTAGCTAAAGCCAGAGAGCCGGGACACCAGCCTACAAAAAGCTGAGCGAAGTTTACAAGGCGTTTGGCAATACCACCGTTGTTCATTATGTTTCCTGCCAGGATAAACAGCGGGATTGCAAGAAGGGAAAAGCTTTCCACACCGCTGTTCATTTTTTGCATGGTGATAAAGGTAATCTGATCCCAGGAGAGGGAGGATACCGCAGCAACAATAGAAGAAATTACAATGCCTACGGAAATGGGACAGCCAAGGAAAAGAAGGGCTGCAAATACCGCAAACAGGACGGCCGTTGTAATACCAATACTCATGACTCATTTCCTCCTTCAATTTTAATACCTGTCACATCCTCATAAAGATTGATGAGCTGTGCAATAATGATAAAAATACCTGAAACAGGAGCCATTGCATAAACCAGACTTCTTGGAATGCCAAGAAGGGCAGAATAAACCTTCTGGGCGCTCATGGCCAGCTTAAAACCGCCGATGGTGATAATAAAAATGGCAAATATAAGAATCAGGGTGTCAATGCAGATCATAAGGATCCGGCGGCCTTCTGGCTTTAAGCTTTCCTGAAGGAGTACAAGCGACATATGCTCCCTTGTACTGAATGCATAGGCAGCGCCGATAAATCCGGTCCAGATCAGGGAATAACGTACAAGCTCCTCCGTAAATGCGGCAGGGCTGTTTAAGACATAACGTGTAAATACCTGATACAGTACTAAAAACGTCATTACGGAAAGAAGAATTGTTGCAATTCTGGACAAAAGAAAAGTCATCCATTTTTTTACAGATGTTAAAAATTCTCTCATATAGCCTCTCCTATTCTGCTGAATTGATAATGTCAAGCAGGGTCTGTACACCGGGATACTGACTGCAGTAATCGGAAATCATACCTGCAGTAGCCTGACGAAACGCCTCTTTATCCACATCCTCAACAAAGGTGACATCCATGGTTTCGGACGCCTCTTTTTTTGCTTCTTCAATCGCTGTGTTCCATGCAATTTTATGGCTGTCTGTGGATTTTCTGGCTGCCTCCAGAATAATCTGCTGATCCTCGGGAGTAATGGACTTCCATACTTTGGAGCTCATAACCATAACATCCGGAATCATGGCATGCTGGTCGGAGGAAAATACTTTACAGATTTCTCCGTGCTTTCCGGTGGTGAGGGCTGTTTCGTTATTTTCTGTTCCGTCAATAATACCGGTTTGAAGAGAGGTGTACACATCTCCATAGGACATCGCCACAGGAATACCACCTAAGGCTTTTAGCATATCGGTTTGGGATTTCATATCCTGTACACGGATTTTCAGGCCTTTTAAATCTTCAGGAGTGCGGATTGCCTTATCCTTTGTATAGAAAGAACGTGCGCCGGAGGTGTAGTAGGTTAAGGTTACAAAGCCGTCATTCTCTGTGGAAAGGAAAAAGTCCTGCATGGGACGGGAATCCATTTTGTGGTAAAAATCATCGGTACTGTCAAAGATATACGGCAGCCCAAAGGTATGATACGCTTCATTGTAGGTTGCCAGTCCGGGGGCTGAGACTTTTGTCATAGAAATAACGCCGGCCATCAGCTGCTCCATATTTTCGTTCTCAGAACCAAGCTGGCCGTTTGGAAAAATCTGAACCTGAATTCTTCCATCTGTGAGTTCTTCTACATTTTGTGCAAATTCCGTCATGGCAATATGTACGGTATGAGTTTCGCTGAGCCCATGAGCCAGAGAAAGGATCATAGGATTTTCTCTGGTAGCCTCTGCGCTGGAAGCAGCGCTCTGGGAAGCACAGCCAGAAAGCCCGGCTGCTGCAATAACCAGAGCGGCGCTGATTGCTGCAAGTTTCTTCACACTAGTTACTCCTTTCATACTTAAAAATAGTGATCTGCAGTTTTTGGCTGCAATTGTAAGCTTACATACCGATCAGATCGAATTGCTCAAAGGAAACAAGAACCTGATGATCCTTTTTGGGGTTATTATATTTAATCTGAACGGATTTCAGAGTCTGGCTGTAATACCAGCCGCAGCCAGCCTCCTCAAATTTACGACGGTGAAGGAAATGTGGGAGTATTTCTCCATTAACGCTTACCCAGTAAGGGGCTTTCTCACGGTGGATCATATCCAGAGCGATGGTCTCAACGGAGGTTTCAAAGCTTCCTTCCTGTTTAAAGCCAATGACAGTACGTTCGCCTGCAGTCATGGTGATAACGGTTTTTAAGTATAGCCCTTTCTCATAATCCATGGATACGCCGTCATCTTCATAAAGTATAAAGGAACCGTCTTTGTCAGGCGCACACAGGATGGTAAGTCCTGTGACTGTTTCATTCATCAGATTCATCATCTGGTTTGATGCCATGGGGATCAAGGCGCCGCTTCGCACAAACAGAGGAATGCTTCCCAGATTTACAGGGAATTCGATGGTCTGTCCGCCCTCATATACTTCTCTTGTATAGAAGTCATAGAAGGCGCTTCCTTCGGGGAGATAGACGCTGCGGATTTTTGCGCCCTTTTCCACTACATTTGCTACCAGAAGAGAATCACCGAACATAAAGTTAATTCCGTCCTCATAGCAGGCAGGATCATTCTGGAAGGCGTAGCACATGGGTTCCATAATCGGAAGTCCTGTGGTATGGGCCCGCTCCATCAGAGAATACAGATAGGGGAACAGGCGGTAACGCAGCAGAATTGCGCTGCGGATGTAGCCGGTACAGCCGCTGTACATCCAGGGTTCGGTAACGGTGTTATCCGTATTGGTAGAATGGATGGAGAAACGGGGCTGGAAAATACCATTCTGGATCCAGCGGACTAGAAGCTCGGCTTCCGGAGCAGGGCCAAAGAAGCCTCCGATATCGCATCCCTGATTGGCTACACCGGAGAGTCCCATTCCAAGTATGGTTGCAATATTGTATTTCAGGGAATCCCAGCAGGTCAGGTTATCGCCTGCCCAGGTCTGGGCGTATTTCTGAATTCCGCAATGGCCGGAACGGCATACGATATAGGGCCGTGTGTTTTCAAAGGTTTCATGGATTGCTTCATCTGTGATATGGCACATAATATTGGACATAACAGATTTTAACTGACCGATGGTAGCGCCTTTTCCCTCAAAGGATACCCGGCAGTCCTTATCTACCATGGAATCATATTCGCAGTTATCATTCCAGATGGAGCTTGTACCATAGTCTAGCACATTTTCTTTTAACATCATTTTCCAGTTTTCACGGGTAGAGGAGCTGGTAAAGTCTGTAAACATACCTTTTCCGCCCCACCAGGTTCCGATACCCGGCTGATCACTGTCGCTGGCTTTTACAAACATGCCTTTGGCTTTCATTTCTTCCAGTCTGGGATGTACCAGCAAAATACCCGGCTTTACATTGGGAGATACGCAGACGCCTCGTTTTTTCATCTGTGCAAAGAAATCTTTAGGATTTTTAAAGCGTTTTTTGTTCCAGGTAAACACACAGCGCTTGATTCCTTCCTCTGTTTCGATGGCGCAGTAACCGGAAGAAAGCTGAAAGCCGTCTACAGGGATCCCTTCTTCTTTTGTGGTGTCAATAAATTCCGTGATGGCATCGTCACAGTTTTCTTCCAGTTCGGGATAGTACATGGAAGAACCCAGATATCCTAGGGCATACTTGGGAAGCAGGGCAGACTTTCCGGTCAGATCTGTGTAGCGCTCGACAATCTGGCTGATAGATGGTCCGGCTATGAGGAACAGGTCAATATCGCCTCCATCTGTACGGAAACGGCTGTGGGGCTTCCAGTAGTTTCGTTTTTCACGTCCCATATCAAAGTCGCATTCCCAGGTACAGTGATAGAAGTAACCGACTGCCTTTTTTGTGCCAGGGTTTAATTTGATATAAAATGGAATGTGCTTATAGAGGGAATCGGTTTCTTTGGGGTCATATCCCATGGAGTCTCCGGGGCTCATTACCATAAATTTCTGAGCCTTATTAAATTCGCCGCTTTTTTCGCCGAAACCAAAAAAGCAGTCCTGAGCATTGATCTCACTTGTATGGATCCGGCGGTGGTTTGAATCCTCCAGATAGGCAAGATCCGGGATATCCGCATGAATCTGTGAGCCTTCACGGTCATATACACAGATTCGGAAAGGATCCTTTTCAATCACAACCTTGAGTTCTTTACCCTGAATTACAGCCTGCACTGCGCTGTCTTCAATCAGTTCGGCTTCTGCCGGTGCTACACGCTTTCTGTAATGCTTCATAAAGCCGTCCATTCTGTCTTCCCAGGCAGTCATTACCAGACTGTAGGATTCTTCGCAAAAATCGCCATCAAATCCTGCTCTGATTCTCAGAATATGATCTGTAAGAAAGAGAAGGCGGATTTCTATGCAGTTGGTGGAAATGCAGAAAACAGAGCCCTTCTTTGTTACATTGCCGGCATTCATACATACCTTCATCAATGAGTTCCTCCTGTTTGTAAAATGTATACTTTCGATCGGTTCTGTGGTAATATAATAATAAAACAGAATCGGCAAAACCAGACGAATATTGCAGTATATTGTAATAAATTTTACATTTCTTGCGTTTTTTTGTGTGGATGAAATAAAAAAAGAGAAAAGGATATAGAAAGTCAATAAAAATTATGGTGAAAATGTAAGCACTTACAACAAAAGACACAACTTAAATAAATGCAAAGGAGGAGGGAGTAGTAAAAATGATCGATCAGGCAGGCATCATGATGGCTCAGGGGGCTTTAATTGCCAGTGAACGTATCATAGGAGTCAATGATAATATGGCACAGTCCCATTATCATGAATATTTTGAGCTGTATTATCTTGAAACAGGAGAACGGTTTCATATGGTACAGGACCGGTGCTATAAAATGACAGCCGGTGAATTTATTATTTTCCCACCCTATGTAATGCACTATTCATATGGCGAAAAAGATATGCCATTCAAAAGGCTGGTGTTGTATTTCAGACAGGAGGAACTGGGATCAGATGAGATATTCAGAGAGCTTTGCAGAGAACGGGGAATTTGCCGTCTGGATACAAAGAAGCGTACACAAATTCACCGGATTATGGAGCAGCTGTTGGAGGAGCAGAAGGATCCGGGACGTTTTACGGTAAGTTATCGCAAAGCTCTTTTAAATTTGCTTGCAGCTGTAATTGTCAGGGCAGATCTGCCTCCGGTCAGACAGGAGAAACGAAGCCGGATTAATGAAATAATAAGTTATATTCACAGTCATTATTATGAAGATTTAAAGCTGGAGTGCCTTGCGCAGCAGTTTTATATCAGCCCCTGGTATCTTTGCAGGGAGTTCAAGCGCTATACAAACAGCACACTGGTTAATTATATTAATGTAACCCGTATTATGAATGCTCAGAGGAGTTTTATGGAAACGGATAAAAATGTGACTCAGATTAGCCAGGAAGTAGGATTTTCAAGTCTGACCCACTTTAACCGGGTATTTAAAGCTGTAACAGGAACCACTCCTTCTGAGTACAAAAGACAGTTTCGTACCTATAAAGCTAAAACAGCCGATTCCCGGTAGCATATGAGCCCGGAATCGGCTGTTTCGCCTAGCGGATATTATTATCAGCCGGTATGATAATTGCGGCAATCACATAGGCAGCAACTCCTGCGCCTATGGTAACGCAGGTGAATATAGCCCAGGCCAGGCGCACGAGGGTGGGATCAATGTCAAAATATTCTCCGATCCCGCCGCATACGCCGCTGAGCATACGGTTGGAAACAGAACGGTATAATCGTTTATTCATAATCAGAAAGACCTCCTTTGTATTGAAATGTTAAATAAAGTTTTGGGCTCAGATGCAGTCATCCAGATGCTCCATAATCCGGTGAATCCGGTGGGGACGGAATCTGGGGTAGGCGGCGCCTCCCATGGCTGCTCCGCAGGCGGATAAGAGCAGTCCGCTGAGAAGAAAAATCAGGCCTGCAATGATGCAGAAACGTATCAGTTTATTCATCTCTGTGACCTCCCTTTATGAAGCATTCCGCTGATCCAGTCAATGATCCGGCATATAAGGCGGGGAATCAGTCGGCCGTAAAACAGAAGGCAGAGGGCTAAGAGGAGAAAGCCTGCTCCCAGGGCTGCCAGCCCTGTTCCGGCGGTAAAAATTCCCTGAACCGGGTGGATAAAAAGCGATACAATTCCCAGAGGAAGGGCAAGAATTGCTGTAATAAAAGCGCCTCCGGTTAAAACACCAAGACTGATAAGGAGAGCAAAAGCAATGCCAACTATGGCTGCGGTTAATCCTGCGATACTGCCTCCGATTCCCAGAAGAAGAGGCGCTCCTACGATAAGAAGGACGATCCACAAAAGAAGCTTTAACAGGCGGCTGGTCCTGGGGCCGGAACGCTCTGCTCCCGGATGAAAGGAACTGCGGCTTTGCTGTGCCTGTCCATACGTTTGGCCTGATTCGGATCCGCAGGAAGTATACGGATGTTTGCTGCGGTCAGCTCCGGTGAAGGTATCGGTTTCACGGTGCTGTTTTGCAAGCTCATAGCCCGGATCCTTAAAGCGGGAATTTTCATAGCCGCTGTCTGTAAATTCTCCTGTCTCATCCGGATTACTTAAAAGACTGGTCCGGATAATCGCTGCGATCCGTTCCGGGCTTCCAAGCTCATTTGTGATATCGGTTTCATATCCAAATCCGGCCTCATCAAGATAATTTTCATAGTAATCCAGAGCGTCTGTTCGATCTTCATCGCTTATATCCTGAAGCAGATAGGAAAGCTGTTTCATAAACTGTTCTCGATTCAAGAGTCCCCCTCCTTTATGATGTGGGAAATCTTCTGGGAGTAGACTGCCCATTCTCTTTGGTAGAGCTGCAGCTGCAGCCGTCCCTGTTCTGTGAGCCGGTAATACCGGCGGTTTCTGCCGTCAATCGCCCGGTCGTAGACCTCCAGGCAGTCATCCTTCTGCAGACGCCGAAGCACCGGATACAAGGTAGATTCTGATATGTCAATGGCCTCGCGGACCTGTTGGGTGATCCGGTAGCCATAGGTTCCTTCCTTTTCCCGTGAAACGGCAGCCAGTACAATGGCATCCAGAAGGGCAGATCCGGTGTTGAATACCATAAGCATCCCCTCCGTGTGTTGGCGGCATGAAAATGTATGATCTGCCGCTGTGAATGATTACATCAATATTATATGATGTATAATATTATATGTCAATAAAAGAAAATCCAAAGAAAAAGGAAATGTTTGTTATTTTTTCTTAAACTATTTTAGAAACTGTTTACCATGTGGTCAAACTTCGTACACAATTAAAGGTTATACTAAAGGACATAAACAAGCAGTCAGAGCTTTTTACATAGAAGACAGCAGCATTTATCGCTGCAGCATAGATCACTAAGCCGGCGGGGTTGGCATATGGACAGCCTTGCCGGCTCAAACCAATTTATGGGGAGATTTCTCTCCCCACAGTTTCATACCGTACCGTTTTTTTCTTTTATCTTCAGTATTTCATCAAATCGGTTTTTATATTCCAGGATTATTTTTTCATTTCCGACTACAGATACCGGACCGGATTTTAAAAGACGGCAAATTAAATCTGACGCTTCTTTTTGGTCATTTACGGTACTGTTGCGTATATTGCGTATCATTTCATTAATGTATACAGTAGAGATCCCCATAATATATCTTCGCATAGCCCGCATACGGCTGTTCAGGATTCCGATGGGAGGGAGAGCCTGAGCATAGGCGCTTAAAATGTAACCCTGAAGATCCTCTGGCGTCAGCTTTAGTTCTGCCAGAGCCTGGCCGGTACGGTTAAATACGGAAAGTGTTGATTCGATATCAGGGTCTTCTGTGCTCCATAGGGTAAAATATCCGGCCGGAAGAAGAAAATCAATTCCGCTGTCATAGGCTCGTCCCTGATAGCGCACGGCAGGCTTTACATATTTATCGCCTGCTGCCAGAAGCCATGGAAGGAAACGGCCCTTAAATTCAGGAACCTTTTTAAAATCTCCCAGCATCCTAAGTTCTTCAAGAGAACTGTCAATGCAGGCGGCTGTCCGAAGAGACGGGGCCTGATCCCATGATGGAAGTGAAAGATGATTGGAAAACATGAAACCGTTTTCATTGCGCTCGGGAAGCTGGCTCAACAACGTGGAGGCACGATCCAGGATGTGTTCCAGTGAAGCGTTTTCGGCAGCTGCCAGAAAGATCAGCTTTCTGCGGCTTACCAGCTTCTGGGCCAGGGTATATAATGAGCTGCTTATCTGGTTTGCGTCTGTCCTGGCCGCTTCATCATCGGGATGGGCCTGCTCCCTGATCAGGATGGTTAAAATATTCTTTAAAAAGTGGTATATCTCAGGTGAATTGAGCTGGAAACGGAAACGGCTGTCCTGCCGTATATACCGTTCTGCCAGACTGTAGGCTAGAGAAGGACCGTTTTCACTTTTGGACAGATCGTAGTCCGGGAGATATTTTTCAATCACCTGTGAAATCGTTTCCCTATCTTCGTAATTTCCATTTCTCATCAGCTCCAGAAGAAAATCCAGACTGATTTCAAAGTCCTCCGTAAGTCCCGACCACACCACGCTCATCATGGGCCGGCTGTTTTCGTCGGCATCTGCATCCGGATACAGTTCATCAAAGGTACAGTCATAAAGATATTCCTGTTCCATGTTTTTCTGCTGTTCCACACAGAAACGGCGTGTATCCAGTTCTGTGAGCAGCATCTGATACAATGTAAGATAGTTCCAGTCTTCCCCGCTTAGTTCGCTCAGATCAAAAAAGAGCTGGTAGCTGCCGATTCCTGCAAGAGGAGAAGGGGAACCGCAGCAGAAGATCCCATGGCGCAGGCCGGAGAAAAAGGGCGGATCCTCTTCGGGTTCGGGAAGCTGCTCCGGCTGAATCAGAAAATCAAGACAGCTTTTATCCTGGGCGCTCCATTTTTTAAAATCCGCTGTTTCACGGATGAGAGCCTGAAGCTCTTTTGGGGACATGGAAGCCTTTTTTTCTCTCAGCCACCGATCGCGTTCCTGTTCCAGAGCTTCTGCCAGACCGGGTACGGGAATGGCTGCAGACAGTACGGCTGACGGCGGGTTTAATACTTGCTTTGCCAGCCTGCGCAGAATGGACTGTTCCTGATCTGCACTGAAATGTGTGAAGGTACGTTCGTAAAGGGAGTAGTAGTCGGTTCGTCCGGTAAGGCTCCAGAAGCGTCCGATATCCTCGGACAGATGAAAGCCCAGATGGGGCGTTTCCCTCATAAGGAGATCGGCCAGCCTGTTTTCCTTTATGACTGCATGGTACAGCTCGTCTGCAATTCCATTTTCCGCCATGTCTGCAAGCCCCTGATTTACGGCCTGAAAAAACAGCTCCTGCTGTTCTTTATCCCCATTTTGAAGGCGGAATTTTAAAACCGGCCGGGCCAGCGCCGTATCCAGATAGACGTCGATAATATTGTTAAGGCCAAGGGATCTGGCGGCCCGTTGAACCGGAGAGGTATCCTGATCCATCATTCCGGCGCAGAACCCCATACAGATCACATCCTCCTGGGATAGCCCGCTTAGATCAATAGTATAGTCGATCACAGAGGAGTGTTCAGCCGGGCTTCCTTCATAGGCCGGACTTTTGACCTCTGTTTTTCGGAAACCGGAAGACACAGGCCCTCCAAAAAGGGGGCGAAGATTCAGGTTTCTGCTTTTGAAGCGTGATAAGTGTTTTTCATCCAGAAAACGCAGAACCGTCTCCAGGTCGGCGTCTCCGTAGAGGATCATCAGGCAGTTGGAATAGTCATAAAGCTGTTCGTAGGTTTGACGGATTTTTTCAAAGGTGATTTCTTTATAATGGAAATGGGCTCTTCCAAGAAGATTGGCTGCAATCTGCCCTTCATACAATGCCTGGGCAGCCGCGCTGTCCGCATTTTCCTCCAGATCTGTTAAATGCCCCCAGTCTTCGCTGAGAACCGTTCCCAGCATGGAAAGCTCTCCATCCGTATCCTCCAGTTCAAACCGAAGCCCCTCCCTCATAAAGAACCGATGATCCTTTAAAGCCTCCGGTTCTTCCATACAGCATAAAAAGACATCCATAAGCTTTATAAGCTGCTCCATGCTCAGGGAGCAGACCGGATAGCAGGTGCAGGTATTGTCCGTGATCCCGTTCATAAAGGTGGAATAGCTTTTGCTGTCCATGTCAAAGAACACATCCCGGCTGGGATAGGAAGGGCAGGAACAGAGCATCAAATGCTCTAATATATGGTTGGAATCCAGATTATCCAGCTGCGGAGTCCGGTAGATCAGATTAAACCCAAGCTCCCGGTCGTCGTTATGTATATATAAAAGTCTGGCTCCGCTGAAAGGGTGGAACAGTTCCGCAGTTTCAGCTCCCAGCATGGAAATTGAGTTGCGCTCTGTGACAGTAAAGCCCCACAGAGTCTGGCCTTTTTCGGGCAGCTTTGCCATGGCAAATCTCCTTTTTTATAAAATGCAGTGCGTAAAAAATGCTGTACCGGCGGCAGACGATCCGCAGTACAGCATATGGATACAGTTTTTATAAGAATCCGAAGCAGTGCTGTTTTATGCCAGCTGTGCCTTATATTCCTTTAATGCCTGTGCCAGCTGGTCAGGACATGAGGTAGGACGGGGGCCGCACTGAATGCCTTCCAGACGGCGGATCGCCTCATCTACATCCATACCCTCTACCAGTCTTGCAACGCCCTGGGTATTGCCGGAGCAGCCGCCTGCAAACTGGACATTGGTGAGCTTATTGCCGTCTACATCAAAGGTAATGGCTCTGGAACATACGCCGTGTGTTTTATATGTCATCATGTAATTAACCTCCAATTAAAATCGTTGTTTCATAGTCAATGCAGATTCGATTATGCCCCAAGGCGGGTGGATTGTCAAGAAGATGCTTGAAAAAATGGTGCAGGCCACAGTATAATTGAGAAAAAGCGGCTTTCAGACAGCGCCGCCGATCAGAATAAGGAGGAATTGCAATGATAGCAATTATCGGAGCCATGGATGAAGAAGTGGCTATGTTAAAGGAAAAAATGACAGAGGTACAGGTGGAGTCCCGGGCCTGCATGGAATTTTATAAGGGAAAGCTGGAAGGAAAGGACACGGTGGTAGTCCGTTCCGGCATCGGCAAGGTAAATGCGGCCATGTGCGCTCAGATTCTGGCGGACCGCTATGCGCCTTCCTGCATCATCAATACGGGAATTGCAGGTTCTCTGGACGCCCGGATCAATATCGGTGATATTGTGATTTCTACAGACGCTCTGCAGCACGATATGGATGCCAGAGCCTTTGGCTATGAAGCGGGGCAGATCCCAAGAGTAGATACGCTTTCATTTCCGGCAGATGAAACACTGGTTACTCTTGCAAAGGAATGCTGCAGCCGGGTGAATCCGGAGATCGGCACTTTTACAGGCCGTGTTGTTTCGGGGGATCAGTTTATTTCTGATAAGGATAAAAAGCAGTGGATCAGTGAAACATTTTCCGGTATGTGTACAGAGATGGAGGGAGCGGCCATTGCTCAGGTGTGCTATTTTAACCGTATCCCATTCCTGATCCTGCGCGCTATTTCTGACAAGGCAGATGACAGCGCCGGTGTAGATTACGCTGTTTTCGAGGCTCAGGCCATCCGCCACAGCGTAAACCTGATGACGGAAATGGTTCGCTGCATGTAGCAGCATTTTACCTTAAGAATCGTTTCGTGGGGGAATTTGACGAACGATTCTAGGGGTTCTCAACTTCCCAAATCCAATTCCCGGACTATAATAGACCTTACCGAAGCCGCTCGGATCATTTTCGGAAAATGTTCCAGACCTGCAGGGACGGGTTCGGCGGCCTGCAGCGGCCTATAGGCTGCAGAGAAATGATGGTAGTGTATAGAAAGGGGAATTGGTTATGATGAGTTTTTTGGAGACTGGAAGAGCTCTGTATCTGCTGGCAGCAATTTGTCTGGGAGGAATTATGGTAAGGCTCGCAGCGGGAAGCTTCTATAAACGTCTCATTCGGGAGAGCTCCAATCTGGCGCTTGCAAAAAACCGGTATCTGCGCGCCCTGCGCCAGAATGCGGAGGATACATACAGGATCAATATGGGAATGAACAACACCAGAGTATATCTGGAACGCCAGATTTACAGCCTGCGTTTTATGGGGATCAGCCTTCAGGGATTTGAAAATCTGGGAGGACAGCTGACGCTTTTATGCTTTCTCGCAGGAGGGGCGGCGGCGTTCCTCTCCTATTGGAACAGAAGCGATAATTACTACATTGTCCTGTATGGCGTTATGGGTATCTTTGGAGGGATGGCCACCGTGTTTGTGGATTACGGTGTAAATCTGGAGGCAAAGCGCCAGCATCTCCTTACCTGTCTTCAGGATCATGTGGAAAATGTAATGTGGTCCCGGATGGAGCGTGAGACGGCATCAGACCAGCAGCCTGCTCCGGCGGCAGAGGAAGAACGCCGGGAAGCGGCTCCTGTGCGCTCCATCGGAAGAGACCGCAGAGTTCATGCCAGACGCAGTGCAGAACAGACCGCAGCCAGCAGGGAAACTCTCAGGGAAGTATCCAGAGACGCCAGAGAGGACCGTTCCGGTGAAAACTGGCTTCAGGACCTGAACCCGGATCAGAAGCGGATGCTGGGTGAGATGCTTAAAGGATTTATATCCTGATCATAGTTATGAGATTTGGAGAAATGTGCTGCTCCCGGTTCCCTTGGGGACTGGGGGCAGCTTTTTGTATGGTGCGCCTAGCGGCGCACGTTTCTAACGGGTTAAAGTCCCGAATCCGCCCGGTAGTGGGAAGGATATAGCCGAAGGCAAGGGTGTCCATCGTGAGGTGGGATCTGAAGGGAGCTGGATGTGAGGAACATACTAACTCACGGGCAAATCTCTGACATTAACGGATGGCTCTATCACAGAATACGTATGTGTATATGGAAACAGTGGAAGAAACCTAGAACAAAATATAAGAATCTAGTCAAGCTGGGAATTCCAGAACACTATGCGGCAACAATAGCAAACAGTCGCAGAAAGTATTGGTATATCAGTAATAACAAAGCTGTGATTTGGGCGCTGAATAAAGAAAGACTGATAAACAGTGGCTATTATGATTTAGCCACAGCCTACCAGTCTGTGCACGTCAACTATTGAAAGCGCCGTATACCGAACGGTACGTACGGTGCTGTGAGAGGACGGCGGTTAATCACCGCCTCCTACTCGATCGAAAAGGTGAATACGCTGATATCGTAAAAAGAATCATATGAAGGGATGACGACTAAAAGATAAGACCGAAATCCATAAAAAAGAATCATATAACAAAGGAAAAAGTATGTAAAAATCAGGATAATAAGTAAATATATAAAAAATTAAATTAAAATACAAAGATAAAACGAATGGAATGGTAAAAATTATGGATAAAATATATAAAAGATAAGTTAAATCACGTGTAATATAATGCAAAATAATAAATGAATCATATAAAATATGAAACAATCATATAATACCATTGCTATACTGCACAAAAAGTGCTAATATTCAAGTAAAGACAGAGATAAACGCATAAGAACAATCATAAAAATGATCAAAAACAAGGAGGATGCGAAATGAGCAAGATTGATGAGATCACAAGAGAGAGCTGGATTATGGGGACATTTCCTGAGTGGGGAACCTGGCTGAATGAGGAGATTGAGAACGAGGAGGTGAAGCCGGGAACCGTTGCTATGTGGTGGCTGGGATGTACCGGTATCTGGTTTAAGACTCCTGGAGGATGCAATCTTACCGTAGATCTTTGGGCCGGAAACGGAAAGAGAACCCATGGAGACGGAAAGATGAAGCCGGGACATCAGATGGCAAATATGTGCGGCGGCAGAATGATGCAGCCTAACTTAAGAGCAGTCCCCTTTGTGATCGATCCCTTTGCCATTAAGCAGGTAGACGCAGTGCTGGCGACCCATTACCATCAGGATCATATGAGTGCTGAGTATGCAGCCCATGTAATTAAGAGCGGCATGACAACAACAAACGAAAAGGGAGAAGAGGTTCCCGTACCATTTATCGGACCGAAGAAATCTGTAGAACTGTGGCAGAAATGGGGTGTTCCTGCAGATCGCTGCATTACAGTAAAACCGGGTGATACGATTAAGATCAAAGACGTTGAGATCGTTGCTCTGGATTCCTTTGACAGAACCTGCCTGGTAACAACAGATGATACCAGCGAGAACAGAGAAGAGCTTACAGGAATTTGTCCTACCGATATGGATGACAAGGCAGTAAACTATCTGATTAAGACTCCGGGCGGAAATATCTATCACAGCGGTGATTCCCACTACTCCATTTACTTTGCAAAGCACGGCAAAGATTATGATGTAGATGTGGCTTTTGGTTCCTATGGTGAGAATCCTGTGGGTATGGCAGACAAGATGACCTCTGTAGATATTCTCCGTATGGCAGAGGCATTGAGAGCCAAGGTTGTAATCCCGATCCACTATGACGTATGGACCAACTTTATGGCAGATATCAATGAAATCCGGGTACTTTATGATATGAAGAAAGACCGTCTGGACTACAAGTTCCATCCATTCTTCTGGGAAGTGGGAGGAAAATATGTATATCCCACAGATAAGGATAAGAAAGCTTACCACCACAGACGCGGATTTGAGGACTGCTTCGAACATCCTCAGAATATTCCATTCCGTTCCTGCCTGTAAGGTCAGATAAGTGTTAGGGGGAAAGTTATATGCTGAGAGAATTTGTAGAGCAGAAACATTATAAGTTTGCAGCTGAAGCGCCGGACTGGAAGGAAGCCATCCGCATGAGCTGCGAAAGTCTGGAGGCAGACGGTACGATAGAGGCAAATTATAAGGAAGATATTGTTGCCTGCGTGGAGAAATATGGTCCATATATTGTGCTTATGCCAAACATTGCCATGCCCCATTCTCAGGAGGGGGCTGAAGGGGTACATAAGACCAGCATTGGTTTTATGAAGCTGGACAAGCCGGTTTCTTTTGATCCGGAGGATCCGGAAAAGGACGCACAGCTGTTTTTTACGCTGGCTTCCTGCAATCCGGAGCAGCACATGAACAATATGGTTCGTCTGTCAGAACTTCTGATGAACGAAGAAGTGGTGGCAGCCTTATTAAAGGCTGAAACACCGGAAGATCTGTTGGAAATCCAGAAACAATATCTGGATTGATTTAAGAGAGGGAATGAGGGGTGACTTATGGAAATTTTGTCTAAGATCTGGTCATATTTTGCAACAAATATCCTGCAGCAGCCGGCATTTATGATTGGTTTTATTGTATTGATCGGTTATATTCTGCTTCAGAGACCATGGTATGATATTCTGGCAGGCACAATTAAAGCAATTGTAGGATACCTGATTCTGACTGTTGGTTCCGGCGGACTGGTTAACAACTTCCGTCCTGTACTGGTAGGTCTGGGTGAACGCTTCAATATTAACGCAACAGTTATTGATCCGTATTTTGGACAGAATGCCGTTACAGCCGGAGTAGAAGAAGTATTCGGAAAAGGCTTCGGCGATGCGATGATCCTTCTGTTTATCGCATTTATTGTAAATATCCTGCTGGTGCGCTTCAGCAAATATACAAAGCTTCGCGCACTGTTTACCACAGGAAACGTACAGGTACAGCAGGCTGCAACTGCTTACTGGCTGATCATGTTTGCTCTTCCGGGCCTTCTGGCTCCCGGCATGCATGTTCCGATGCTGATCGTTATGGCTCTTCTTCTGGGTGCTTACTGGGCAGTAGGTTCTAACCTGACAATTAAACCATGTCAGGAAGTAACTGACGGAGCAGGCTTTGCTCTGGCTCATCAGCAGATGTTTGGTGTAGCTTTCTTCTATTGGCTGGCAGGAAAGCTTTTTGGAAATGAAGGCAAGAAGAAAGATAAGAAGGTTAAGAAGATTGAGGATCTGGAACTTCCCGGCTTTTTATCTATTTTCAACGACAACATGGTATCTGCTTCTGTTTTGATGCTGGTATTCTTTGGCGCAATCTTATGTGTACTTGGAAAGGACTATCTGATTGCAGGCGGTTTTATGAAGGAAGGACAGAGCATGCTGTTCTATGTAATCCAGACCTGTCTTTACTTTGCAGTATATCTGGCAATTCTGCAGATGGGCGTCCGTACCTTCGTTGCTGAGCTGACAACTTCTTTCCAAGGTATTGCAAGCAAGCTGCTTCCGGGTTCTGTTCCTGGTGTAGACTGTGCAGTTATCTTTGGTTTCGGTGCATCCAATGCAGTGACTCTGGGCTTTGTATCCGGTTTTATCGGACAGATCCTGGCAATTATTGTTCTGATTGCTTTAAAGAGTCCGGTACTTATTATCTGCGGTTTCGTACCTGTATTCTTTGACAATGCTACCATCGGTGTATTTGCCAATGAAAAGGGTGGCTTAAAGGCTGTTCTGGTTCTTCCGTTTATCTCCGGATTATGCCAGGTATTCGGTTCTGCTCTGATTGCAGGCTGGGTTGGAATGGCAGCTTACGGCGGATATTTAGGTATGTGGGACTGGGCGGTTGTATGGCCTGTATTTACAGTAGTTATGAAGTATTTAAGCTATATCGGCGTAACTCTTATTTTTATCGGTCTTCTTGCTATTCCGCAGATCCAGTATTACAAGGATAAGAAGGGTTACTTCCTTATGACAGAAGATTATGAGGCATATAAGGAATTAAAGGCAAACAAAGCAAACTAAAATAATTTTATATGGAGGATATATTCATGGCAAATGCAAATAATTTAAAATTTCTCGTGTGCTGCGCAAATGGTTCCGGTTCCAGCCTGATGGCTCAGCTGGCATTAGACAAGGTGTTAAAAAGAAACGGCATTAAGTGTAAAACCCATCACGCGCCGCTGTCTGAGGGGAAGAGCACAGCTGCACAGTATGATGTTCTGCTGTGTGCCCAGAACTTTGCCAGTATGTTCACAGATGCAGAGGCAAAGGGTGTAAAGGTGATTCCGTTAAAGAATGTTATGTCAGATAAAGAGATTGAGGAGAAGCTGAAGGCTCAGGGTATTATTGAATAGTACAGTGAGCGTATAAACAGCAGATCTTGTTTAAAAGGCTGCCGCAGCTGACTGCTGCAGCCTTTATTATCACAACGGCGGAAGGACTGTTAAATATTTGCCTTATTTTAAAAGAATGGGAGGGGAAACAGTGAAGCGTGAGAAGGTATATGTGGATGAGCGGAGAGAACGGATCCGGGATATATTAAGGGAAAAATCTCAGGTTCGGGTAGAGGCGCTGGCAGAAGAGCTGAAGGTTTCTGTGATTACGATACGCAGGGATTTACAGTATCTGGAAGAGCAGAAGCAGCTGATCCGGGTATACGGAGGTGCAGTTGCAGTCCGGGAACAAGGGGAGCAGACGGACGAAATCCAGCTGTACCGGGATTTGATTGCGCGCTATGCGGCCAGTCTGGTAGAGGACGGCGATACACTGTTTCTTAATACCAGCCGGAATGTCCGCCAGATTCTTCGATATATTACAAAAAAAAATGTTACAGTGATCACAAATAATGGAAGAGCGATTGATGCAGAGAGAGGCCAGGGGGTAAATGTAATCCTTACAGGAGGAGAGCTGCGTTATCCAAAAGAGGCAATGGTGGGGGATTATGCAATCCGCAATCTCCAGACGGTAATTGCCAAAAAGGCCTTTGTGGGATGTTCCGGCATTGATGCTGTTATGGGAATGACAACGGAAAACGCCAATGAGGTTACGATTAACCAGCTAATGGTGCGGAATGTGGCAAAGGATGCATATATTCTGGCAGACCATACCAAGCTGGGGCAGATCAGTAGCTTTATCAGCTGTCCTATTGAGGAGATTCACTATCTGATTACGGATGAACTGGCTCCGGCAGAGGCTGTGGAGGAGCTGAGGGCAAAAGGAGTAAGAGTTCATCAGGTGAAGAAAGCAGATTTTCCGAATGAAGGACTGATAAATCAGACAGAAAAGAAAGGAAAATAAAATGGAAAAAGCATATACACTGGGCCTTTATGAGAAGGCCATGCCAAAGGATCTGAGCTGGAAGGAAAAGATGCTGGCGGCAAAAGGGGCAGGATTTGATTTTATAGAGATTAGTATTGATGAAACAGATGAAAAGCTGGCACGGCTTGATATGAGCAGGGAAGAACGGCTGGCTTTAATGGAACTGATGAGTGAGACGGGTGTTCCCATCCGTACCATGTGTCTGAGTGGACACAGAAAATACCCTTTGGGAAGCAATGATCCAGAGACCTGCGCCAGAGGAATGGAGATTATGGAAAAGGCGATCCGTCTGGCAGAGGATCTGGGGATTCGGATCATTCAGCTGGCCGGTTATGATGTTTATTATGAAGAAGGCAGTGAAGAGACAAGAGAGCGTTTTGAGGAAAATTTAAAAAAAGCAGTGGAGATGGCGGCAAAAGCCGGAGTGATGATGGGCTTTGAGACCATGGAAACGGAATTTATGAATACGGTAGAGAAAGCGATGGTTTATGTAAATCGGGTAAATTCTCCGTATTTGAATGTATATCCTGATCTGGGAAATGTTACCAATGCGGCTGTAACGTATGGTACAGATGTGGAAGAGGATCTGGAAACCGGACGGGGCCATCTGGCTGCCATGCATTTAAAAGAGACACTTCCGGGTAAATTCCGCGAAATTCCTTTTGGGACAGGCCATGTAGACTTTGAGGCCGGTATCCGCAAGGCGTGGGAGCTGGGCGTTCGGAAGTTTGTGACCGAGTTCTGGTATGTAGGAAATCCAGACTGGACAGAAGATCTGAAGTTTGCCTGTGATAAGATGACGAAGATTTTACAGGGTAATGAGTAGAAAGGCGGTTAAACGATGAAGGCAGTAAAAAAAGTAATTTCCAATCTGACAAAATGTTATTCCATAGCACCTCTTCATTATCAGGGAAAGGATCATATCCTGGTGGCAGCTGAGAAGGTAGACCGCTGTCTGCTCTTTGATCTGGATGGAAACCAGGAGGATACTGTCTGGGAGCAGCCGGGCGGTGTTATGACCATGCAGCAGGTTCCGGGAACGGACGGCCAGTTTCTTGCTACCCATAAATTTTATTCTCCCAATGACTCAAAGGACGCAAAGATCGTAATTGTGACTCCAAAATCAAAGGGAAACTGGGAGGTACGCACTCTGACCGATCTGCCCTTTGTACACCGGTTTGACATTTTAGAGAGAAATGGGGTACACTATCTGATCGCCTGCTGTTTAAAATCCGGCCATGAGTTTAAGGATGACTGGTCCTCTCCCGGCCGTGTGTTTGCGGCTGTGCTTCCGGAGGATTTAAGCAGCTTTGACGAGGAGCATCAGCTGGAGATGAAGGTGATCAAGGATCAGATGCTCAAAAACCACGGCTACTACCGTGTAAAGGAAAACGGACAGGATACAAGCGTGGTTTCCTGTGAAAACGGAATCTATCAGTTTATTCCGCCTGCATCACCTGAGGGCGAGTGGGAGATTACACAGCTTCTTGATACCCCGGCCAGCGATGCGCTGCTGCTTGATATGGACGGAGACGGAGAGAAGGAGCTGGCAGTTCTGGCGCCCTTCCATGGCGAGAAGATCGACTTCTACAAAAAGAAAGACGGCCGCTTTGAGCATGTATACAGCTATGGGAAGGACGCGGAATTTGTTCATGCCATCTGGGGCGGCGATATCGGCGGTGTTCCCACTGTAATTATCGGCCACAGAAAGGGAGACCGGGATCTGCTGGCATTTACCTACGATCAGGAAAAGCAGGAATACAGGGCAGAGCGGCTTGACCATGACTGCGGCCCTGCCAATGCATATGCGTATAAATATGATGGAAAAGACATTCTGATCGCAACGAATCGTGAGATTGACGAAGTGGCAAGATACGAGCTGGAAATGGAATAAGGGAGGACATTATGCTAGAAGAACTGAAAAAAAGAGTTTATGAGGCAAATATGCTGCTGCCAAAGCATGGCCTTGTAACGTTTACCTGGGGAAATGTAAGCGAGATTGACCGGGAAACAGGATATTTTGCTATTAAGCCCAGCGGCGTGGATTATGATAAGCTGACTCCGGATGATATGGTAATCGTGGATCTGGAAGGAAATAAAATCGAGGGAAAATATAATCCTTCTTCTGATACAGCTACCCATGTGGAGCTGTATAAGGCATTTTCAAAGATCGGTGGAATTGTACATACACATTCACCCTGGGCGACCAGCTGGGCTCAGGCGGGCAGAGGGATTCCGTGCTACGGAACTACCCATGCGGATTATATGTACGGAGAGATTCCCTGTGTCAGATGCCTGACAAAGGAGGAGATCGAGGGTGCTTATGAGAAGAATACAGGGGTTCTGATCGCAGATTATTTTAAAGATAAAGATTATGAAGCGGTTCCAGCTGTTTTATGTAAGAATCACGGTCCCTTTACCTGGGGAAAGGACGGACATGAGGCGGTTCACAATGCAGTTGTGCTGGAGGAGGTTGCCAAAATGGCGGCCCGATGTGAGATGATCAATCCCCGGGTGCAGCCTGCGCCTCAGGAGCTTCGGGATAAGCACTATTACAGAAAACATGGCGTTAATGCTTACTATGGACAGGGGAAATAATACGGGAGAATCAGATGATAAAAGCGGTATTTTTTGATATTGACAACACTCTTTACAGCTATGACAGAGGAAATGAGGCTGGAATGAAAGCCCTGACTGTTTACGGAGAAACGGTTCTTCAGATGGATCGGGAGACATTTGTGAAGGTGTTTCGCCAGGCACAGCAGCTGGTAAAGGAACGGACAGGCGCAGACTGTGCAGCAGTGCATAACCGTCTGATCCGGATGCAGTGTATTTTGGAATTATTGGGAAAGCCGCTTTTTCCCCATGCAACAGTCATGTATCATTTATATTGGGACAGTCTTTTATCTTCTGCCCGTCCTGAAGAGGGTGTTCTGCAGTTGATGCAGCTGCTTAAAACGAAAGGGATCGGAATTGGGATAGGCACGGATATGACGGCGTATATCCAGTATAAAAAACTGGAAGTGCTGGGAGTTTCTTCTTATATTGACTGGATCGTAACCAGCGAGGAGGCTGGAGCGGAAAAACCGGCCGGACGTTTCTTTGATCTGTGCGCGCAAAAGGCAGGAGCAGCCCCGTCTCAGTGCGCTTTTATCGGAGACAGTCTTGAAAAGGACGTAGAGGGTGCTTTAAAGAACGGATTTAAGGGCGTATGGTATCATAAAAATCCTACGGAAGATGAGAAACGATCATATCCGGTGATTGATTCATTCTGCGGATGCATACAGGATGACAGGATATGCCTGGGTAAAGAAATTTTGATTTAAAGGCACAGATGCCGGCGGTAAACGCCATAAATTCAAAACTCACCCTAGACGGAATCAAAATGAAATGATAAGATTAAGTGTAATACTGGTTTATAGCAGAAACAAAAAGACATGACACAAGAGAAAGGAGAACGATCATGGAAATGATCAAGACTAAAACCGCCAATGCCATCCGCGTACTTTCTGCGGACGCCATTGAAAAGGCAAAGTCCGGCCATCCGGGCCTTCCTTTAGGCTGCGCCTCTATTGCCTACGAGCTGTGGGCAGAGCATATGAAACACAATCCGGCTGACCCTGAATGGGTTGACAGAGACCGTTTTGTATTATCAGGAGGCCATGGCTCTATGCTGTTGTACTCTCTGTTCCATCTGTTCGGATACGGAGATCTCTCCATTGATGATATTAAGAACTTCCGTCAGACTGGTTCTCTGACACCGGGACATCCGGAGTACAGACATACCGTAGGCGTAGAAGCAACTACCGGTCCTCTGGGACAGGGTATGGGCATGGCAGTGGGCATGGCTATGGCTGAAGCTCATCTGGCTGCTGTATTTAACAAAGAAGACTGCAAAATCGTAGACCATTATACCTATGTACTGGGCGGAGACGGCTGTATGATGGAGGGACTTTCCTCTGAAGCATTCTCTCTGGCAGGTACTCTGGGACTTGGAAAGCTGATCGTAATCTATGATTCCAACAATATTTCCATTGAGGGAAATACGGACATTGCGTTCAGGGAAGATGTGGCAAAGCGTATGGAAGCATACGGCTTCGGCGTATTTAAGGTAGAGGATGGAAATGACTTTGACGCCATCGGTGCAGCCATTGAGGCAGCCAAGGCAGACACAGACAGACCGTCAATAATCATTGTTCATACCGAGATCGGCTATGGCTGTCCTGCAAAGCAGGGCAAGGCTTCTGCCCACGGCGAGCCTCTGGGCGGAGACAATGTGCTTGCATTAAAGGAGAACATCGGCTGGGAGAGCATGGAGCCCTTCTTTGTTCCTCAGGACGTATACGATCACATGGAAACAGTAAAAGAGCGTCTGAAAACTCCGGAAGAAGAGTGGAAGGCACGTTTTGCCCTGTACTGCGAGAAATATCCTGAAATGAAGGAACTTTGGGATCAGTACCATGACGGAAATCTGGCAGAAAAGCTTTATGATCAGGAAGAGTTCTGGGCCTTTGAGGATAAGCCTCAGGCAACCAGAAACGTTTCCGGAGAGCTGTTAAACCGCATCAATCAGGCAGTTCCAAATCTGTTCGGCGGTTCTGCTGACCTGGCTCCCTCCAATAAAACTGCTTTAAAAGGTGCGGGAGATTTCTCCAAAGAGGATTACAGCGGCAAGAACCTGCATTTCGGCGTAAGAGAGCAGGCGATGGCAGCTATCGGAAACGGTCTGGCCCTTCATGGCGGAGTGATTCCATATGTGGCTACCTTCTTCGTATTCAGCGATTACATGAAGCCTGTGGCAAGACTGTCTTCTCTGATGAAGGTGCCTATGACATACGTTCTGACTCATGACAGTATCGGCGTAGGCGAAGACGGCCCGACACATGAGCCTATTGAGCAGCTGGCTATGCTGCGTTCCATGCCGAACTTCCATGTATTCCGTCCGGCAGACGGCAGAGAGACAGCAGCAGCCTGGTATGCGGCAGTTACCTCTAAGGAAACTCCTACCGCTCTGGTACTGACGAGACAGAACCTTCCTCAGCTGGAAGGAACTGGAAAGGACGCTTTAAAGGGGGCGTACGTTCTGGCAGATTCCGTGAAGGAGACACCAGATGCCATTATCATTGCAACCGGTTCTGAGGTAAGCCTTGCAGTCGAAGCAAAGAAGCTTCTGGTGGCTGACGGCATGGACGTAAGAGTTGTTTCCATGCCATGTATGGATGTATTTGAAGAGCAGACTGCAGAGTACAAAGAGTCCGTACTTCCAAAGGCTGTGAGAAAGAGAGTGGCCGTAGAGGCGCTGTCCGACTTTGGCTGGGGAAAATATGTAGGACTGGACGGAGCAACCGTCTGCATGGAAGGCTTCGGTGCTTCCGGCCCTGCAAATGAACTGTTTGAGAAATTCGGCTTTACCGCTGCTCATGTGGCAGAGGTGGTTAAGAGCCTGTAATTGAAGCAATATGAAAATCAGTCCTGCGCTTCCGTTTTCCGGGAGCTGTGGGGCTGATTTTTGTTGTGGAAGCGGGGAAAACAGCTGCCGGTACCCTTGTATTTTGCGTCCCTCATTTATAAGAACTACATATATATCAGAAATTACCTTGAGGGATTGGTTGCCAACGGATATAGCGCCAATGATATCCTGCTTGCTTTGGATAAAAGAAACGTAAGTCCAATGGGGAGCAAATCGACAGTAAAAATATTAAGAAACACAAGAATGATGTGTTCCGCCTTGCTCAGTTAATTACTGCCGACACACGGCAAATCATCACTGCCGAAATTGCCGATGACATGAGAAAATTTTTATTCGAAATAGAAAACGAAGATATAGATTTAAAGTCCATCGGTATAAGAAACGCCAATAAAGCCGGAATAATAGAAGTCTTATATTATTGTTACGGCTTGAAAAAATAATTCAAAAATTCAGGCACAGATATAGGGATAATTTCCTCGTGGGTTTATGAAGTTGCGTTTGACGGGTGGTTATGATTATGGAAGCGGGGACGAAACGGCAGAGTCATACTGCTTTGATGACTGGGGTTATCTCTATGTCAATACGGTTACGCCGGACGGCTATCAGGTAAATGAGTTGGGTGCCTGGGTACAGGATGGGGAGGTATATGATTATGGAAACCACCTGGGAAGCTATGGCATGCCCAGACTTCACAGGTTGGAGATCAGCCGGCAGTCGAACGGATGTCTTCAGGTTTTGGGGTATATAGTAGGAAAAGATGATAAATGGGTTAGGTATAAAATATAGGATTATACGCTTTATCCGACAGAGGATGGAATCTATAAATCTCTGCCGGGAGAAGATTATTTTAAAAATCCATATGAGACGTATTTTATTGCAGAAGGGGATCAGCTGATGACTCTTTCCAGATATGTAGAGGATGTGGTAGTATATACGCTGTATAAAAAGGTACAGTAGAAATGATCCTGCAAACGAAAACCGGGCGCCCAAAGGCGCCCGATTGTGTATCATCCGGTCAATGATCGGATTAAGCGTTTAATACGCTCTTTAAGTACTCTGCGATCTCAGGTACCTGGCAGTTGGCAAAGAAATATTCCTGGAATTTCTCTCCGCTGATAGCAGTCTTTAAGAAATCCTGGTCAATATTCTTTAAGATGGTCATCATATCGGTATGGGTGATCTTCTTCACCTCATCCAGGATCTTTTTGTTGCGCTGCTCAGGAATTACGCGCTCCTTTGGATAGCCGCCGCCGCTCTCGCAGCCGAAAAGCTTCTCAAATACATACTGTAAGTGCAGCTCGGCGCCCCAGCCAAAGCCCTTTGCAAATGGCATTGCAATGGCGTTTCCGTCATTGATCTGAGCAAACATATAAGCATCCTCTACATCTACGATATGACCGCAGAGTACGCCGGGAAAAGAGTTGCAGGCTAACATAGCGCCTTCTCCTGTGCCGCAGCCGGTAACGACATAATCTGCAGCCTTAGAGTTTAACAGGATAGCAGACAGCAGTCCGCACATAACGTAGGTCAGCTGTGTTTCATCCTCAGCGGTATACATACCGTAGTTGAAAACTTCATGGCCCATAGGCTCTACAATCTTCTTTAAGTTCTCGCAGATCATGGAATTCTTTGCAGCCTGGCTGTTCTCGTTGATCAGTGCAATTTTCATAGTGCTTTCTCCTTTATACATATAGTGATAAGCCGGAAGGAGCAAAATCGTCCCCCGCGGCATATACATTATCATACTACAGACCGGAAACACAGGCAAGTTTTATTCTTCGATCACCTGTATCTCCAGATAGTCAAAATCTACCGATTCAATAAAATGATCCCGGCCAAAGCGGGTTTTTGCATGGAGCTTAAAATCTTTTATATTGGAATCCAGCCAGATCGGTTTTTCCAGGTCAAATTCATAGCAGATCTCATCCAGACAGTCAAATACCATCTGGGTCCGTGACTGGGAGTAGTCGCTCCGGCAGGCAGTTATATCCTTTAGCAGATGGTTGTCCTTTATGAGCTTGCCCCACATTCTGAACATAAAAATCCCCCTTTCTCATACATGGTATGCTTCAGTATAACACGGCAAAATGCAGAACCTCAAGACTTATATTTCTGAAAAATCCTGCTGTGCCTCCGCCAGGATATCTTTGGAATATCCGTCTTTTGTATATGTATCAAAATCACAGGCTGTCCGTCTGGTAATGAGAGACGCCGTCTCTTCCCCCAGAATATCAGAGATACAGGTATGGAAGCTGTTTACCAGGTGGCCGCAGTGATACAGAAAATCCTTCGTATATTGTCCGGCCAGTTCTTTTTTCACAGCTGCGATCCTCTGACGGCTTTTGGGAGTCTGACAGTAGCCTACATAGGAAAAAGTGCAGCAGCTGTCGCCAAGTCCCAGGGCCGACCGGGTGATCATTGCCAGATCGGGATGAAAGCCCTGGATCAGATGGAGATCTACATATCTGCAGTACAGTGCGCCGTAGCATTCCAGACCATATCTGGCCCAGCTTTCCTGCCACATGCAGCGGTGGCAGCAGAGCGTATAAACAGGGGACTCGCTGCCAATACTGTAGTCCTCAGGACTTGAGGGGATTTGGAGTTCGCCATAGGATAAAAATGTCTCATGATCAAGCCTGCGTCCGTCCCGGACGGCCCGTTTTCGCATCCGCTGTCCCCTCTCATGGGCATAGCGCATGATCGCATTTGCAAAAATATCCAGTCCGTATTCTCCCAAATGTTCCTCCAGTGTTTTGCCATATAATCCGATCAGAAGTCCGTGATGAGTTACGGTATATGTACTGCGCTCCATAGAATTTAGCAGCTCCTTTCTGTGACAGTTATTTTTGTAAGGCTATTATACCACAAAACAGATATGGAAAAGCAGACCATCTCTTGCCCAGCGGCCTGTTTTGTAGTAAGCTATGGATATACAAAAGACGCGCAGTTTTGGTATGATTTCAGGATGCGCGGGACTCATAAGGAGGACAAAATTGTGGCACAGGCCATTACAGATTATGTAAAATTCCTGGCAGATGCCAGAGATGCGGTATACCGTGTGAACTGCGACAGCCGTACAGCCAGACAGCTGGAAGCAGAGGAGAGCCAGAAGGAAAAGGAGCTGGCTTCTTTGAAAAAAGAGGTGGCGGATACCATTTCCCGCACCGTAAAGGCACGCAGAGATGAGATTGAATCCGGTTATGACAGAGAAATTGCAAAGGGGCAGGACAGGCTGAAAAAAGCCAGAGCTAAACGGGAGAAGGCAAAAGATAAAGGCGTGAAAGAACGGATTGCCGAGGAAACCAGCCAGTTAAGAGACCACAACAGAGATTTGAAGATACAGTTAAAGACCATGTTTAAAAAGGATCGTGTTCCGGCCTTTGTAAATACGACCTTCTTTTATGCCCTTTATTATCCCAGGGGAATGAAGGAATTTGGAATAGGTTTTTTAACCTTCCTTATCTGCTTTCTGGCATTCCCCTGCGGCATCTATTTTTTGATTCCTGAACGAAAATGGTGGTATCTGGCTGCAGTTTATGTAGCAGATGTATTTTTATTTGGAGGGCTTTATCTGATGGTGGGAAACCGTATTCGGACTCATTATCAGGATGTTTTAAAGAAGGGGCGGGAGATCCGCAATCTTCTCAGGGCCAATCATAAAAAGATCCATGTGATTACCCGTACCATTCAGAAGGACGGAAATGAAGCTCTCTATGACCTGGAAAAATATGATGACGAGATTGCCTGCGCCAGCCAGGAGCTTTCTGAAATTGCAGAGCGGAAAAAGGATGCTGTGAGCAATTTTGAAAATGTGACAAGAACCATTATTTCAGATGAGATCGAGGGAAACCGCAGAGAAGAAATGCTGGCTCTGGAAGAGGAGATTAAGGAGCTTTCCGCCCAGCTTCACAGCCTGGAGGACAGTATCCGGGATCAGAACATCCATATCACAGATACATTTGGCCCTTATCTTGGAAATGAATTTTTAGAACCCGACCGCTTAAGCGAGCTTTCAAAGCTGATCCAGTCAGGCTCCGCGGCCAATATTACAGAGGCTATTACCCTGTATAAGGCTGGAAGCCAGAAAAAGGCGGATGGACAGTAGAAGAACGATAGATATTTTTAAACGGAAAAGGCCCCATACCGGTGCATCCTTTCTGGTGTATTTCAGAGAAGAGATGCAGGTATGGGGCTTTGGATTTGTTTACAAAGTCAGATAGTGAAAATCCACCTGATTCGCTGTGAGCAGCTGGGCCTCTCTCTGGTGGCAGGTAAAGAGAATGATCTGTCCCTTAAAGGTCTTTGAGAGCCATTTTAAGGCAGTTTTCAGCCGTTCATCGTCATATAGAGCAAAGCTGTCGTCAAAGATTAAGGGCATCTGTTCTCCTTCCGTCTGAACCAGCTTTGCGGCGGCAAGGCGGACTGCCAGATAAATCTGATCCATGGTTCCGCTGCTGACCTGCTCCACAGGAACAAGATGAGAGGGGGTGTTCATAAAGATATTTAAGTCCTGATCGATACTCATACTGGTGTAGATACCGCCTGTGATACCCGCTATAAGCTCAGAAGCAGTTTTATTTAAGTAGAGACCGAAGGAATCCCGGATGGTAGAGGAAAGCCGGTTTAAAGTATCCTGGGCCAGATCCAGGGCATCCAGCTCCTCCTGAATCCTCTCATTTTCCGTGAGAACGTGCTTCAGGCCTTCCGCTTCACTGCGGCAGGTACTGAGCCGTTCCAGTTTTTGTTCTAATTCCCACTGAAGGCGCTGACCGGTTTCGATTTCCTTTGAAAGCTCTGCTTCACGGGACTGGAGCTGTTCGGCTTCATCTGTGAGCCGCTTCAGGGCCTTCTCCGACTGATATACAGCCCGCTCCAGGCGAAGGAGCTCCGATATGCGCTGTTCTAACCGGTGGATGGATTCATCGGAGATAGAGGAATCGCCCAGATGATCCCTGAGAATCCCGGATAAAAAATCCGTTACAGAGGACAGCTCTCGTTTTAGGCGCCGTCTGCTCCATAGCTGCATCAGGGCAGCTGCCAGGAAGACAGCGCCTCCAAGGCCGCAGAGACCGGTGAGAAATGTAAAAAAGGCGGGAGAGGTTCCTGCGTGTTCAGGCCCGAACCGGGTAAGAAGCCCCCGGATCATATCTGGTTTTTTGATGCAGGATCCCATTCCCAGAGTCAGGATGCCTGCTGCCAGAAAACAGAGGGCTGTGGCTGCCGTCTGAACGCGTCCGCCGGATGCCGCCGTTTTTTCTCTGTATTCCTTATAGGCTTCCTGTGTCTGGCGAAGCTGGTTTTGAATGGAGGCCTCATCTGTAAAATGGCTTCCAATAAGGATCTGCCGTCCTCTGGCAGTTTTTTCAAGAAGAGACTCTTTTTCTGTCCGGTGGGTTTCAAGCTCTTCCTTTATCTGCGTCAGATCAGCCTGACAGGATGCAAGACGGTTTTGATAGCGGGGATCGGAAATTTCGTGTTCAATGGTGCGTACTTCGCTCAGAAGCGCTGTGTATCTCTTTGCGGCCTCAGGTACCAGCTTTGCAGCCATTTCCCGCCTCTGGGATTTTAGAAGAGCGCTGGCTTTGGTGATATTTAAAGCAATACTGCCGGAGGTATTGAGATTGGCAATGTAATTTCGCAGCTCCGATACCATCCCCCCGTCTGTGGCGCTTTTTAACTGTCCGATGCTGATGGTGTTGCTGTAGGCGGTTTCTGAAAGGCCGCACCGCAGGCGTTCCCACAGAGCCGCTGTGGGCGTTTCCTCACAGCCCTTTGTTTCATTGATGATCGTAAGGCTTTTATTCCCTTTTTGAAATCTGCGTTCAATCCGGAAGATTTCTCCCTGGCTTTCCAGACGGAGCCATCCCTGATAAGCCCCTGTACCGGACCATGGTTCAAAGCGGGAATAGGTATCATTTTTGGAAGCACGTCCCCGCTGACGTTCAATTCCAAAGAGCATTCCGCGGATAAAGGTATGAAGGGTGGATTTTCCGGCTTCATTTTTTCCATAGAGCACATTTAAGCCGTCTTCAAAGGAAAGATCCAGGTCATTCAGTTTTCCAAAGCCGTCAATATGAAGACTGAGTATTTTCATGGGTCTAGCTCCTTTCGTCCGTGGTGTGAAGCAGGGCATTTACGCCATAATAAAGGGCCTTTTTTTCTACAGGTGACATATCCTCTTTTTGGAGTGCCTGGATAAAAAAGCCGATCATATCGCTGGAATGTTCTGCAAAAAGTGCTGGAAAGTCATAGAGCGGTTCGGATTCGTCGATGATTTCACCGATTCGGAATCGTGCAGAGAGGGAGGATAGATCAAAGGTAATATCCGGATCCCTCATTCCTTTTAAACGGAAGCGGTAAATATGCTCCCGGCCCCGTTTGTCGATTTCGTTGATGATCCGGTCGGTCAGACCTCCGTTTGTCGTTTCCGTCGTGACGGTCACAGCCAGAGGGATGCAGCGCAGGCTGGCGGCAGGGATAAAGTCCAGACGGGTCAGCCGCCGGGTAACGGGGTGGATTTCTCCTTCAAAATATCCGTGGGTTCCTGTCTCTGTCAGATCCAGGGGTTCAGGGGAACCGCAGTAGGCCATTTTATCCTCGGCAATGACCTGCGCTTTGTGGATATGTCCCAGTGCAATGTAAGAAAATGGGGATAAGCTCAGGGTGTTGAAATTCATAGGAACATGGGCCGGGTCTCCGCCGTGGGCTAAAAGGATCTGGATCCGGTTGTTTAAGGGAACCTGGATATCCTCTAAGAGAGGCTCGCGTATTTCAGTGGTATGGTAGCTGAAGCCATAGACCTCTGTGTTAATGTCATCAAAGTAAACAGAACTTAAAGCGGGATCAGCAAGAAAGGTTACATTAGGGCTCCAGGAAAAACTCAGGATACTGGAATTTTCCCGGATCTTGTCGTGGTTTCCTGCAATCATCACGACCCTGACATGGGGGATTGTGGAAAAGAGATAATTGACTTCTTTGATATCCCGCATCAGAGGCTGGCGGTGAAAAAGATCGCCGCTGATAAACAGGCAGTCGGCTTTCACTGCGCCTGCATGATCGATAATGGCTTTAAACGTATCCCGGATGGCTTGTGCCCGTTCTTTTCCCCAGGGTTTATCTGCATCCGGGGTCATGCCCCAATGTACATCGCCTGTATGGATGAATTTCATAATACCTCCCCCTCGTCCGGAAGCAGAGGATGCTTCCAACGCTTCCATAAACATCAGGGCCTGTTATCGCAACAGGCCCTGGTTTGATATAGATGCTGCCTGCAGCCGAAACGCAGTCCGGACTGCAGATCATGGATAAAATTACAGCTCGCAGTTATTTACAGTTCTTGGAAACGGAATGACGTCGCGGATGTTGGACATACCGGTCAAGTACATCACGCAGCGCTCAAAGCCCAGACCAAAACCGGCATGACGGGCAGAACCGTATTTGCGCAGATCCAGATAGAAGCCATAATCCTCTTTCTTAAGGCCAAGCTCCTCCATTCTGGCAACCAGTTTATCGTAGTCGTCCTCTCTCTGGCTGCCGCCGATGATCTCGCCGATACCGGGAACCAGACAGTCTACAGCCGCTACAGTTTTGTTGTCGGGATTCATCTTCATATAGAAGGCTTTGATTTCCTTTGGATAGTCTGTAACAAATACAGGCTTCTTGAAAATCTGCTCTGTCAGGAAGCGCTCATGCTCGGTCTGAAGATCGCAGCCCCAGGATACCTTGTAATCGAACTGGTCATTATGCTCCTCTAACAGTTTGACTGCCTCTGTATAAGTGATGCGGCCAAACTCGGAGTTCAGTACATTGTTTAAGCGGTCTAACAGGCCCTTGTCCACGAACTGGTTGAAGAAGTTCATCTCCTCCGGTGCGTGCTCCATTACAAAGCGGATAATGTATTTTAACATACCCTCAGCCAGATTCATATTGTCTTCCAGATCAGCGAAAGCAATCTCAGGCTCAACCATCCAGAACTCAGCCGCATGGCGGGTAGTGTTGGAATTTTCCGCACGGAAAGTAGGTCCGAAGGTATAGATATTGCGGAAGGCCATGGCGTAGGTTTCGCCGTTTAACTGTCCGCTTACGGTCAGGTTGGTTGGCTTTCCGAAGAAATCCTGCTTGAAGTCTACCTTGCCGTCTTCTGTCTTTGGAATATTGTTTAAGTCCATGGTAGTTACCTGGAACATCTCTCCTGCGCCCTCGCAGTCGCTTCCTGTGATCAGAGGGGTGTGTACATAGACAAAATCACGCTCCTGAAAATACTGATGGATGGCATAGGCAATCAGGGAACGTACGCGGAATACAGCCTGGAAGGTGTTTGTTCTGGGACGCAGATGGGAAATGGTGCGCAGGTACTCAAAGGAGTGGCGTTTCTTCTGCAGCGGGTAATCCGGTGCGGAGGCTCCCTCTACCGTAACTTCTGTGGCCTGGATCTCAAAGGGCTGCTTTGCCTGAGGCGTAGCCACCAGAGTACCCTTTACAATGACAGCTGTTCCTACACCCAGCCTGGATACCTGCTGAAAGTTCTCCAGTGTGTCGTGATAAACGGCCTGCAGAGGCTCAAAATAGGTTCCATCGCTGATGACGATGAAGCCGAAGGACTTGGAATCTCTCAGGCTGCGAACCCAGCCGCCGATGGTTATTTCCTGATCCATATACTGATCCGGATGCTTGTATAATTCTCTTACTGTAATCAGATCCATAATAATGGTAACTTCCTTTCTTTTTCCATTGATTTCGATAAAAAAATATGTCTTAAAAACTGCATATCGTGATTATATGATATTTCTCTCAATGTTTCAAGGCCTTCCCAGCCGGAGTTTCCGCATTTTTCTGCAAGTTTAAGGCGCTGAAGGAAGAGACTGCCCTGGTTTGCATGTTAGATCCGGATAAAGGATATATAGTATTTAAAACTGTACCATAATACAAGATATGGATAAATTAGAAGAACTATGGAATTTTTAAACGAAAAATGTCGGAAAACTGCGCAAAAAACACAAAATAAAATTAAATATTTATATACGGAAACTAAAATTTGTGTTATAATTATACTTACAAAAATTATAACAGCAAGAGGTGATAACGTGATTAAGAAAGAAATGATTGCCATGCTTTTAGCTGGCGGACAGGGAAGCCGCCTTGGCGTTCTGACAAAGAAAGTAGCCAAGCCGGCGGTATCTTTTGGGGGGAAGTACCGTATCATTGATTTTCCGCTGAGCAACTGTATCAACTCCGGTATTGACACAGTGGGAGTTCTGACACAGTATCAGCCATTACGTTTAAATACCCATATCGGAATCGGTATTCCGTGGGATCTGGACAGGAACGTAGGCGGCGTGACGATCTTACCTCCATATGAAAGGAGCAAAGGCAGCGACTGGTATACCGGTACAGCCAATGCGATTTACCAGAATCTGGAATATATGGAAGCGTATAATCCTGAGTACGTGCTCATCCTTTCCGGTGATCACATTTATAAGATGGATTATGAGGTTATGCTGGATTATCACAAAGCGAATAATGCGGATGTCACCATTGCTGCCATGCCTGTGCCTATTGAGGAGGCCAGCCGATTTGGTATTCTGATTACGGACGAGGCCAACCGGATCACAGAGTTTGAGGAAAAGCCCGCTGTTCCCAGAAGCAACCTTGCTTCTATGGGTATTTATATTTTCAGCTGGCCCGTATTAAGGGACGCTTTAATCCACTTAAAGGACGAACCCGGATGTGACTTCGGAAAGCACATTATTCCGTACTGTCACGGAAAGGGAGACCGCATTTTTGCATATGAATACAACGGCTACTGGAAGGACGTAGGTACTCTGGGATCTTACTGGGAGGCCAATATGGAGCTGATCGACATTATTCCTGAGTTTAATCTTTATGAGGAATACTGGAAGATCTATACCAAGAGTGATGTAATCCCTCCTCAGTACATAGCAGATGATGCAGAAATCGAACGCAGTATCATAGGCGAGGGAACAGAGGTTTACGGCAAGGTGATCAATTCTGTTATAGGTTCGGGAGTTACCATTGAGAAAGGAGCCGTAGTTCGAGATTCCATCGTGATGCAGGGCACTCATATCGGAGCCTGCACAGTGGTGGACAAGGCCATTATCGCTGAAAATGTAACGATCGGGGCAAATGCCGAGGTAGGCTTTGGAGATTATGCACCCAGCACCTATGATCCCAAGGTATATCAGTTTGAACTGGCTACCATCGGAGAGAATTCAGTGATTCCTGACGGCGTGAAGATTGGAAGAAATACAGCCATTGCGGGCGAGACGGCAATCGACGACTATCCTGACGGTATACTGGCAGGCGGAAATTACATTATAAAGGCAGGTGGCGTGAAATGAGAGCAATCGGTATTGTTTTAGCAGGTGGAAACAGCAAGAGAATGCGGGAATTGTCCAACAAGAGAGCCGTAGCCGCTATGCCGGTTGCAGGAAGCTACCGCAGCATTGACTTTGCATTGAGCAATATGACCAATTCCCATATCCAGAATGTGGCTGTATTTACACAGTACAATTCCAGATCCTTAAATCTTCATTTAAGCTCGTCCAAGTGGTGGGATTTCGGACGTAAGCAGGGCGGACTGTTTCTGTTTACTCCATCCATTACTCCGGAGAACGGCGACTGGTACCGCGGAACCGCAGACGCCCTGTATCAGAACCTTACATTCTTAAAGAACAGCCATGAGCCCTATGTAGTGATCGCCTCCGGCGACGGCGTGTACAAGCTGGACTATAACAAGGTTCTGGAATACCATATCGAGAAAAAGGCAGATATCACCGTTGTATGCAAGGATATGGAAGAAGGTATGGACGTCACCCGTTTCGGCTGCGTGAAGCTGGCTGCAGACGGACGGATCGTAGACTTTGAGGAAAAACCCATGGCTTCTGACGCCACTACGATTTCCTGCGGTATCTATGTAATCCGCAGAAGACAGCTGATCGAGCTTCTGGAGCGCTGTGCAGCAGAGGATCGCTATGATCTGGTAAATGATATTCTGGTACGCTATAAGAACTTAAAGCGCATCTATGCATACAAGATGGACAGCTATTGGAGCAACATTGCTACCGTAGATTCCTACTATAAGACAAACATGGATTTCCTGAAGCCGGAAGTGAGAAATTACTTCTTCAGAGAGTATCCGGATGTCTATACCAAGATTGACGATCTTCCTCCGGCAAAGTACAACCCGGGCGCTGTGGTGAGAAACAGCCTTGTTTCCAGCGGCTGTATCTTAAACGGCACGGTAGAAAATTCGATCCTGTTTAAAAAGGCTTATATCGGAAATAACTGTGTGATCAAAAACTCCATCATTTTAAATGATGTATATATCGGAGATAACACGGTGATTGAAAACTGCATCGTTGAAAGCCGTGATACCATCCGGGCCAACACCACACATATCGGAACGCCGGAGAATATCAAGATCGTGGTAGAGAAGAACGAGAGATATACATTATAATTTACGCGCAGTCATCTTCCTGCTGTGCGTGGAAGATGCAGCAAGGGGGCTGACGGAGAGGACGGAAGGGGATTAGCATGCAGGTTACGGATGTAAGAGTCAGACGGGTAGAAAAAGAAGGTAAAATGAAAGCGATCGTATCTATTACCATGGATAATGAATTTGTGATCCATGATATTAAGGTGATCGAGGGAGAAAAAGGGCTGTTTATCGCGATGCCCAGCCGCCGTTCTGCAGACGGCGAGTACCGCGATATCGCTCATCCCATCAATTCCGGCACCAGAGAAATGATCCAGAATACCATTCTGGAGAAATATGAGATGACGCTGCTGGAGAATGAGGGAGCAGAGGCTGAATAACCGGATAATATTAAGAACCGGACAGAAGGATTGAATTCTTTCTGCCCGGTTTTTTTGTGTGGTGCGCCTGGCGGCGCACGTCGCCAGCCATGATTAAAAGCGGGATTTTGGTGTACTTTTTGCCGAGTACTGCTGGAAGAAAGTCGGATGGAACTGGAAATGATTTTGGGGTATACTACGCATAACAAACAGACAGTGAGTATAAAAATCAGGAATGTACGGAGGCAGAAGGGAGGAATACCGGATGCAGATGGATGGACGCCTGAACCGGCTTTTGTCAGTGCTTTCAGAAGATTTATATATAAATATGGAAACCGTGGCCGACCAGCTGGAAGTCAGCGAGAGAACGGCCCGGACGCTGGTCAGTCAGCTGGATGAACTTCTTTGCCGGAACGGAGCTGCCATAGAGCGCCGCAGAGGTCTTGGACTCAGGCTTTGCGTAAAGGAACCGGAGCGCTATCAGGAGTTTATAAAGGGAAGAACCTCAGCCCTGCTTCCGGAGACCGGAAAAGAGAGGATAGAATTTATTCTGGCCCGATTATTTGCCGATGCTTCCGGAGTGAAGGCGGAGGAGCTCTGCGAACGGCTCTATATATCCAGAAAAACGTTGTCCCTTGATCTAAAAGGAGTCGAGCAGTATTTAAATAAGCATCATCTGGCTCTTGAAAGAAAACCCTATTACGGTCTTAAGATCCAGGGGGATGAATTCTCTATACGGCTTTGTATGAGCGCGGCATTTTATGAGTTCAGCGATCAGTGGTTTAAGGAAATTTATCATACATTTTGGGATGGGGAACAGATCCGCAATGAGATTCTAAGCAGTGTAAAACAATGTGGGGAAACCATCTATGAAATGGATATCCCTAATATTGTCCTGCAGGTGCAGATCGCTCTGTACCGCTGGGGACGGGGCTGTGTGATTCCGTTGGAGGAGATGAAGCACAGCGACCTGCTTCATGAAGGCGATATCCGTGCCGCAAGGCTTTGTGCGGAAGGACTGAAAGAGGCTTTTGGAATCTGTCTTCCGGTTCCTGAGATTAAATACATGGCGATCCAGCTTCTGGGAAAGAAAAAAATTTTGGCCGGAGACAGAAGCAGCGTTTTTATTGATATGGAGATTAATCAGCTGGTGAACCGGATGCTTGAAAGCGTCAAGCAGACATATAATCTGGATCTGGCATCGGATTTTGATTTAAATACATCCCTGAGACTTCACATGGTATCGCTGCGGATCCGCCTGCAGTACCGGCTGAAAATGGACAACCCCATTTTAAAGGAGATTAAAGAGGTATACAGCTTTCCCTATGCAGTGGCGGCCCATGCGTCTACGGTTTTGTCGGAGTATTTCCACACCATAGTCCCTGAGGCAGAGATTGGATACCTGGCCCTGTGTTTTGCCCTTTCGTTAAAACGGCAGGACAGACAGAGGTACAAGAGGAATATCCTTCTTGTGTGCGCCTCCGGTTCCGGTAGTGCTAAGCTTTTTGAATATCGGTTTCGGGAAATGTTCGGAGATTATCTGGACCGGGTAGAAGCCTGTGATATCGGATCTCTGGCATCCTGGGATTTTTCTAATATAGATTATGTATTTTCTACGGTTCCCGTAAAAACAGCCATTCCGGTTCCAGTATGTCAGGTACAGTATTTTTTTGACAGGCACAATGCGGGAGAGGTGGAACGGCTGCTGAAAAGCAGCAGGAAAGGCGGAATCCGATCGTATTTTGACCGGTCGCTCTTTTTTACCAATATAAAGGGAAACAGCAGAGAGGAGATCCTCCATGAGCTGTGCGGGCGCATCCGCAGAGTGCGGGAACTTCCGCCGGATTTTGAGGATTCCGTACGAAAGAGAGAAAATCTGATGCAGACAGACTTCTGTCCTCAGATTGCAATTCCTCATCCCTATCAGCCAGTGACGAAGGATACTTTTGTCTGCGTGGCGCTTTTGGAAAAGCCGGTGCTCTGGCATATTTATGAGGTACAGGTGGTATTTCTTTTATCCGTTTCGGTCAATAAGGAAAACCTGGAGGAATTTTACCGGATTGCCCCCAGTTTTATGATGGACGAGGGCTGTATGAACCATCTTCTGGAAACCCGGAGTTATGATACCCTGATGGATATTATTGACTGGGCGGAGAGAGATGAGCTTCAGAACCGGTAGTATATAAAACACATTAACCAAACTAAGGAGGTAACAATTATGGGTACGATCAGAGTGTTATTATGCTGCGGAGCTGGATTCTCCAGCGGATTCCTGGCACAGAAGGCAAGACAGGCAGCAAAGAAGAAAAAGCTGGACATGACTGTGGAAGCCAGAAGTGAGAGTGTGGTAAGCGAGTACATGGACAAGATGGATGTACTGTTAGTTGGTCCCCACTATGCAAGCGCTGTTCCGAAGCTGACAGAGGAGTGCGCACCCCATGGAATCCAGGTAGAGCTGATCCCGGCAGAGATTTATTCTTCTCTGGACGGAGCCGCACTGGTTGAGCTGGCAGAGAAGGTAGCTGCAAGAAAGGATGGATAAGTACAGATGAATGGTTTAATGACATGGCTTTCGGACGTATTTGCTCCTAAGGCCCGGCAGGTTTTTGCAAATCCATGGATCGATACCGTGGCAAGTACCATGAAGAAGGTTCTTCCGATCATTTTGACCGGTTCCCTGATCTTCTTCTACAACGTATTCCGTTCCTATATCCCGGCGCTTCCTGATTTAAGTCCCATTGCGAATTTCTCCTTTGGACTGCTGGCAATCTTCGTAGCTTTCTTTGTTACCCATGAGGCCATGATCAAGCTGGGACATGGACAGTATCAGATCAATGCATCGCTGATCTCCATTGCAGCGTACCTGCTGCTTTGCCGTCCTCAGGTAGTAGACGGAATCTTCCAGATTGATAACGGCCGTATCGGCGCTGCCGGTATCATGATGGGTATCGTAGTAGGTCTCTTCGTTGCCATTGTATTCCACATCTATGCAAACCTTCATGTACTGGAAAACAATGATACGCTTCCGGATTTTGTAAGTGACTGGATCAACAATATCATTCCCATTACCATTACTCTGGGACTGGCGATGATCTTTGCAAACGTATTAAAGCTGGATCTTTACAATATTCTGGTAAGCTTCTTTATGCCTCTTCAGAAGGGCGCTCAGACACTTCCCGGCTTTATCCTGATCTGCTTTGTACCGGTTATTTTCTACTCAATGGGTATTTCCAGCTGGGTATTCAATGCAGTTACCACTCCTATCTTTATGGTGGCGATCGCAGAGAATATCGAGGCTGTGGCAAACGGCGGCGTTCCTATGAATATCGCTACCAGCGAGGCCGTATTTACAGCTGCTTTGATCACCATGGGCGGCCGCGGCGGCACACTTCCTTTAAACGTGCTGATGCTGGGTTCCAAGAGCAAGAAGCTTAAAACCATGGGTAAGATCTGTATCGGACCTTCTTTGTTCAATATCAACGAACCGTTAATGTTCGGCGCACCGGTTGTATTTAACCCTCTGTTAATGCTTCCGATCCTGATCAATAGTATCGTTGGTCCTACAGTTGTATGGCTGACCATGCACTATGGCCTGTTAAATATTCCTTCCAAGATGGTTCAGGTAGGACAGATCCCGGCTCCGTTTTCCAGTGTGATGATTACGGGAGACTGGAGAGCCGTTCCGGTGTATATCGTACTGTTTATCCTGTATCTGCTGACCTGGTATCCATTCTACAAAGTATATGAGAGACAGTGCGTAGAGGAAGAAACACAGGCTGCATGCTGATGCAGAGCACTTAAAACATATGGCGGCGTTCCCTGGTTTTGGGGGCGCTGCTTTTCAGAAAGGAGAGAAATAAAAGTGGGAGAAATGATGTTTAAGGATGATGATAAGGTCGTTCAGGTTGCCATGCAGATCGTAATTTCTGCAGGTGATGCCAGAAATGCAGCCGGAAAGGCATTAGATTGTGTAGCAGCATTTGATTTTGCAGGAGCAAAGGAGCATATGGAGGAGGCAAATAACCATATTTGTGCAGCTCACAATGCTCAGACAGAGATGATCCAGTCTGAGATCGCGGGAACAGAAACCATTCAGCCAAGCCTGCTGTTTAACCATGCACAGGATACGCTGATGACCGTTATGTCAGAGATCCACCTGTCAGAGAAAATGATCCAGGTATTTGAAAGTTTCTACAATAAAATGAATGCATAAAGGAGGAACTATGAGCGCAGATATCAGAAAGACGATGCCGGAAGGCTTTTTATGGGGAGCTTCTACAAGTGCTTATCAGGTAGAGGGAGCAGCAGAAGAGGACGGAAAGAAGCTGTCCCAGATGGACATTTTAAACCGCGGAACCGGCTTTGCAGATGCAAGCGTAGCCAGTGATCACTATCACCGCTATAAAGAAGACATCGCGCTGATGAAGGAATGCGGCTTTACTGCATACCGTTTTTCCTTTTCCTGGTCAAGAATTTTCCCGGACGGCGTTGGAGAAGTAAACCCAAAGGGCCTGGAGTTTTATGACAACCTGGTAAATGAGCTGGTAGCAAATGGAATTAAGCCGATCCCTACCATTTACCACTACGATATGCCAATGGCTCTTGTAGACAAATATGACGGCTGGATAAGCCGCCAGAGCGTGGATGATTTTGTGGCTTACGGAGAGTTCCTGATCCGCAGATACGGCGACAGGATCAAAGACTGGCTGATTATCAATGAGCAGAGTATTATTGTGGAATTCTGGAAAAAGAAGAATTATGTGCCTGAGAAATACCATGGGGATCCTCAGGTGAAATTCCAGATCAACCACCATATGAATCTGGGACAGGCAAAGATCAGCAAGCTGATCCATGAGCTGGTAGAAGGCGGACGTTCCGGTGCAGCCATCGGATATTCTCCGGTATACGGACTGGATTCCACTCCGAAAAATATGCTGGCTATGTTAAATGCAGAGGATTTAAAGAACCACTTCTTCCTGGATATTTATTTTAAGGGCAAATATCCCGTAGGTGCATTCCGCTATCTGGAAGAGCACGGAATGGCTCCTGTGATCGAAGAGGGAGATATGGAGATTATCCGTGAGGGAATGCTGGACTTCCTGGGCGTAAACTACTATGCAAGCAAGTGCGTGCGCTTCCCGGATGCTGATAAGAATGAGCTGACAGAGGCTAAGAGCAACTTAAGCGGCAAGAAGGGCGCTATGGGAGCTTATGAGGTAATGCCTGATTTCTATCAGTACATGAAGAATCCGAATGCGGATACAAATGACTGGGATTGGACCATTGACCCAACGGGTATGCAGTACCTGCTGCGTGATATCTATCAGCGCTATGAGATCCCGATGATCATCACAGAGAATGGTCTGGGTGCAAGAGATGTTCTGGAGGACGGAAAGGTACATGATGATTACCGTATCGATTACTGGACCAAGCACCTTCAGGCAATTCACAGAGCTATTGAGCTGGGAGTGGACGTAAGAGGCTTCCTGCCATGGTCCTTTGTGGATGTACTCAGCACCAGTAATGGTTACCAGAAGCGCTATGGTCTGGTGTATGTAAACCGTGATGATGAGGACATCAAGGATCTGGCAAGAATTCCAAAGGATAGCTATTACTGGTATCAGAAGGTGATCGCTACCAATGGGGCACATTGTCTGGAAGAAGAATAAAGATATAAAAAGGCCGTCCAGCCGGAATCGGAAAAGTCGATTCCGGCTGGGCGGTTTTTACATCCTCTTCAAAATACTTCTCGCCACGCTGATACCGTTTGCAGAAGCCTGCTGCAGGCCTCTGGTAACAGAAGCGCCATCGCCGATGGCTCTCAGTCCATGTACGCTGGTTTCAAAGTCTTTATCAACCACTACCTTGTTGGAGTAGAATTTAACTTCTACGCCATAGAGCAGGGTTTCATCGCTGGCAATACCGGGAGTGACCTTGTCCAGGGCCAGGATCATTTCCTTGATATCCGTCATAATGCGGTAGGGGAATACAAGGGACAGATCGCCGGGAACCGCATCCTTTAAGGTTGGGATCAGGTTGTTGCGGCAGAGGCGCTCCTCTGTGGTGCGGCGGCCTCTCTGGAAGTCGCCGAAGGTCTGGACCATGATCCTGCCTCCGCAGAGCATATTGGAGAGCTGGGCAATGTGTTTACCGTACTCGATGGGCTCGTTAAAGGGGCGGGTGAAGTTTTTGCTTACCAGAAGGGCAAAATTGGTATTGTTTGTCTTATATTCCTGTGATTTATATGCATGGCCGTTTACTACTGCAAGGCCGTTTTCATAGTATTCGGTTGCTACTTCACCGGAAGGGTTGCTGCAGAAGGTGCGTACCTTATCGTCAAAGGTAGGGGTGTAGTAGACCAGCTTGGCCTCATAAAGGTTTTCGTTGAGGAATTTCATAACCTCGTCGCGGACTTCAACGCGGACGCCGATATCCACGGTTCCAACCTTTGTCTCAATGTGGTGGTTATCGCAGACATGGGAGAACCAGTCAGAACCCTCGCGGCCAATGGCAGCTACGATCTCCGGTGCGCAGAAGGTTTCATCTTTGTCCGTTACAATACCCTTTACGGTATCGCCCTCGATCAGGATGTCCTTTACCATGGTGTTAAATTTCATCTCAATGCCCTGAGCCAGCAGGTGCTCCTGAAGGCGGGTATAGATTTTGTAGCCTTCCTCTGTACCCAGGTGACGGATGGGGCATTCGATGAGCTTTAAGTTGGCGTTGATGGCCTTGCGGCGGATTTCTTCGATTTCCTTCTGCTTGTCAATGCCGTATACATTTTTGTCTGCCCCGAATTTCAGATAAATGTCATCAGATTCCTTTAAAAGCGCAGCCGTCTCGTCATACCCCAGGATTTCGGGCAGGTTTCCGCCTACATCTGGAGACAGTGAAAGCTTTCCGTCGGAAAATGCTCCGGCGCCTGCAAATCCAGTTGTGATGGAACAGGGCTTGCAGCCTACACAGACCTTGGTAGTGCGCTTGGGGCAGACACGTTTTTCAATGGGACGGCCCTTTTCGACCATAAGGATCTTAAGTTCCGGTTTCTGACGGATCAGCTCATAGGCGCAGAAGATGCCGGAAGGGCCGGCGCCGATGATGATTACATCATACAGATTATTTTTGCTCATAAGAAATTCTCCTCTCTTTGAGATTCAAAGCCTGATGGTAAATAAGGCCCAGAACGAATATAACTATAGTCTATCATAGTTATGAAAAGGGGTCTACCGTTCTTTTTTCATTACCCGTGTTACCATAAAAATACAGTAAAACATGGCTAAGGCCCATGCAATGGGATTGGCCAGACAGATGCCAAGATATCCCAACTTTGTTACTGCCAGAAGGCCTCCAAGGCTTCGTCCGACCAGCTCGCCGATGCCGGATATAACAGCCTGCATACTGTATCCAAGGCCCTGAAGGGTATTTCTGAAGATCATTAAGAGGCCGTGGAAGCAGAACAGAAGGCTCATAACGTTTAAGTATTCCAGCGCTCCGGCAGTGACTGCCGGGTCTGCGTCTCCCAGCACCAGCCCGACGGCAAAATCTTTGCACAGGAAAATGGCGGTCCAGGCGGCAGCGCAGTAGCACAGCTGGATTTTGCAGCCGTCCTTTATACCCTGGCGGATGCGGTCGGTGCGCCCTGCACCGTGGTTCTGGCCGGCATAGGTTGCCATAGCCATACCCACGCTTTCCATGGGAAGGGTGAACATCTGGCGGATTTTTTCTCCCGCGGTCTGTGCGGCTACGGCAGTACTTCCCAAGAGGTTGATGGCGTCCTGCATAATAACGGCTCCAATGGCGGAAACGGAGTATTCAAAGCCCATGGGAAGGCCGATGTAGGCCAGCTTTTTGCAGTGGTGGGAGGAAAGGCGCAGTTTATTTTTAGTAAAGCTCAGGCCGTGTCCTTTAGCAGTTTTGGAGAAGAACCACCAGGTACAGAGCAGGCCGCTGAGGGCCTGGCTGATTACAGTAGCGATGGCTGCTCCGTCTACTCCCATTCCGAAAGGAACGATTAAAATCCAGTCAAGGGCAATATTCAGGAGACTGGAGGCCAAAAGGAAATAAAAGGGATGTCTGGAATCTCCCATGGCCCGCAGGACGCTGGAGGAGTAGTTGTACAGAACCGTAGCAGGAATTCCCAGGAAAATGATGCGGATATAAAGAGAGGCATCATCAAAGAGCTCAGGCGGCGTGTGGATGAGCTTTAGGAGCGGAGGGGCCGTCAGGGTGGTGACAACAGTAAAGACAGCGCTGAGCCCAATGCAGAGGGCGGCTCCGTTGATGAGGAAGCGCTCCAGATTTTTATGATCCTTTGCTCCAAAGGATTCGGCTGCCGGGATGCCGAATCCCACACAGGCTCCCTGGATAAAGCCAAGGATCAGAAAGTTCAGGGAGTAGGTGGTTCCTACAGCTCCCAGGGCGTCGGTTCCCAGACAGCGGCCTACAATAATGGTATCTGCAAAGCTGTAGAGCTGCTGAAAAAGTGTACCCAGCACCAGAGGAAGGGCAAAACGAAGGATCTGAGCCAGGGGGCGTCCCACGGTCAGATCCGTTGTACCGGAACGGTTTTTTTTAACTGTTTCCATGATAAAAATTCTCCTTGTGTGTTTTACGGCTCTATTTTAGCATGGATTCCAGATGAATGGGGAATATCTTTAGAAAATATTTCAGAAAGCGTCAGATTTATGTTAGAGTTCTTTAAGGCTTTCTCAAGGACACAAGGGGGAGAATGTGCTAGAATGATATTATAAGAAATAAACGTACGAAAGAGAAAGAAGGTGGACAGATGAGAACCGGTAAAAACTGGAACATATTAAAAAGGGGTCTTAAGTGGACCATTGGCATCATGGCGGCAGCGGTTATTTGTATCTGCGTAAATGTAGGCATGAAGGGCTATGATATGTACAGAGATGCCATCAGCCAGATCAGCCTTAAGGACAAGGTAGAGCAGATCCGTTCCAAGGAAAACTATACGGAATTTGCAGAGCTTCCGGAAACGTATGTAGATGCGGTTCTCTCTGTGGAAGACCACCGCTTTTACGGTCATATCGGTATTGACCCCATCGCCATTACCCGTGCGGTTATCAATGATATAAGGGCAGGCACTTTTGTGGAAGGCGGAAGCACCATTACCCAGCAGTTGGCAAAGAACCTGTATTTTACACAGGAAAAGAAGATGGAGCGCAAGGCGGCAGAGGTATTTATGGCTTTTGCTCTGGAAAAGGAATACAGTAAAAATGAGATTCTTGAGCTTTATGTGAATACTATTTACTTTGGAAACGGATACTACTGCATTAAGGATGCCAGTGAGGGTTACTTTGGAAAGGCTCCTGAGGATATGGACGATTATGAGAGTACTCTGTTAGCCGGTGTTCCCAATGCTCCTTCCAAATATGCCCCCACAGTAAATCCGGCACTGGCTGCCAAGCGCCAGGAGCAGGTGCTGGAGCGTCTGGTGGAGTGCGGACTCTTTACTGAAAAACGAGCCAGAGAAACTATGGCGGAGACCAGGGAATATCAGGAACCGGATGCGGCGTAAAGGCTGGATGGTCGGATCTGCCGCACTGCATTTACAATCCACTTATAATTTGATAGAATAAAGAAAAGATAAGCGTTAGACACCCCATGTGCGGGAGTCTAGCGCTTATGGGCGTGTCTGTATACGGCGGACATATGGACAGACAATGCAGCACCGCAGGCATTTTTCTGCGGAAGAGGATAAATTTTGAGATAAAGAAAGAGGAAAACAGATATATGTATTTGATCGTTGGTTTGGGAAATCCTGGAAGGGAGTATGATAAGACAAGACACAATGCAGGTTTTGATACCCTGGATGTGCTGGCAGATATGCTCAATACATCGGTGGAGGAGAAGAAGTTTAAGGGGCTTTATGGCAGAGGCCTCATCGGTGGAGAAAAGGTAATCCTTTTAAAGCCCCAGACCTTTATGAATTTAAGCGGTGAAAGTGTCAGGGAGGCGGCGGATTTCTACAAAATCGATCCGGAGCATATCATTGTAATATATGACGATATCAGTCTGGAGCCGGGACAGCTCCGGATCCGCAGAAAGGGCAGCGCCGGAGGACATAATGGAATAAAGAACATCATTGCCCATCTGGGAACCCAGGAATTTCCCCGGATTAAGGTAGGCGTAGGGGCTAAGCCGCCCAGAATGGATCTGGCGGACTATGTGCTTGGCCGTTTTTCTGCTGAGGACAGAAGGGTGATGGAAGAAGCCTTTAAGACAGCGGCGAAAGCAGCTCAGGTGATGATCACAGACGGGGCTGAGGCGGCGATGAATCAGTTTAATGGGCATAAGGAGTGAGTTTCCGCACATTACAGCTCACCCTGCAGTCTGATACCCAGAGCTCCGGTTTCCGACCATAAGAAAACCTAGGAGACTGAGATTTTTCTAAGGTTTACTAATGGTCTCCAAAGTCGCTCTGGGTATCAGACAGCAGGTCACACTGTAATGTACGGAAACTTCAATATTATCAAGGAAAGGCAGAAAGGGAAATCATGGAAAATCCGTTACTGGAATTACAGGAGTATGAAAATCTTCTGGAGGCTTTAAAAAAGGAAAAGGGGCCTCTGCAGGCGGCCGGGACGCTGGAATCCCAGAAGGTTCACCTCATGCATGAGCTGGGGGAGGACGGGGGATTTCCCTGGAAGCTGGTTGTTACCTATGATGAGCAGAGGGCCAAGGAAATCTATGATGATTTCCGCAGCTTTACCCGGCAGGTCTGGCTTTATCCGGCCAAGGATCTGCTTTTTTATGCTGCGGATATTCATGGAAATCTGATGACCCGGCAGAGGATCTCTGTACTGCGCCATCTGATGGAGGATGAGGGCGGTGTAGTTGTAACGACAATCAACGGTCTGATGGACCATCTCATGCCTCTGGCATTTTTAAAGCAGCATGCAGTGACCGTGGAATGCGGACAGGTTATTGAGCTGGATCAGTGGAAGGAGCGGCTTACAGAGCTGGGATATGAGCGTACGGGCCAGGTAGACGGTATGGGCCAGTTTTCCATCCGGGGAGGCATCATAGATATTTTTCCGCTCACCGAGGAAGTTCCGGTGCGCATTGAACTGTGGGATGATGAGGTGGACTCCATCCGTACCTTTGATCCGGAAAGCCAGAGGTCGGTAGAACAGTTAGACCGGGTTGTAATCTATCCTGCATCGGAAACTGTCTTAACGAAAGGACAGCTGGAGAAAGGGATAAAGCGTTTGGAGGAGGAAACGGCCTCTTATGTGAAGGCTTTGGAGGGACAGAAACGCCGTGAGGAAGCCATCCGGATTAAGGGAATCATACGGGAATTGACAGAAGGGATCCGTGAGGGCTGGAAGAGAGGCGGACTGGATGGCTATATCCGGTATTTCTGTCCAGAAACTGTATCATTTTCCGATTATTTTCCTCAAGGGGACTGTGTTGTTTATTTAGACGAGCCGGGACGGCTGAAGGAGCGGGGAGAAACAATCGAGCTGGAATTTCGTGAAAGCATGGTTCACCGGTTGGAAAAGGGATACCTGCTGCCGGGACAGACAGAGCTTCTCTATCCCGCAGGACAGGTTCTCGGAAGGCTTCAGGGGCCGTACAGCATTATGCTCACAGGGCTGGATCAGAAGCTGCCGGGAATGAAGGTGAACCATAAGTTCAGCTTTGATGTGAGAAATGTAAATTCTTACCAGAACAGTTTTGAAATTTTAATTAAGGATCTGACCCGCTGGAAAAAGGAAGGTTACCGGGTGGTGCTTTTATCTGCCTCCCGTACAAGAGCCAGCCGTCTGGCAGGGGATTTACGGGAATATGATCTGCGGGCCTACTGTCCGGACGGAGAGACGGAAGGAGAGGAAAGCCGCGCAGAACGGAAGGTTCTTCCGGGAGAGATCATGGTTACCTACGGAAATCTCCACCGGGGCTTTGAATATCCTCTGCTTAAATTTGTTTTCATTACCGAGGGCGATATGTTCGGGGTGGAAAAGAAGAAAAAGAAACGGAAGAAGCAGAGCTATCAGGGCCGGGCGATCCAGAGCTTTTCCGAGCTGTCCGTGGGAGATTATGTAGTCCATGAGGAGCACGGCCTTGGTATCTACCGGGGAATTGAAAAGGTAGAGCGGGACAAGGTGGTAAAGGATTATATCAAGATTGAATACGGAGATGGAGGCAATCTGTATCTGCCTGCCACCCGGCTGGAGAGTATCCAGAAATATGCGGGCTCAGAGGCGAAAAAGCCAAAGCTCAACCGTCTGGGAGGCTCTGAATGGACAAAAACCAGGGCAAAGGTAAAGGGTGCCGTTCAGGAAATCGCAAAGGATCTGGTAAAGCTTTATGCGGCCCGTCAGGAGCAGAAGGGCTTCCAGTACGGCAGCGATACGGTGTGGCAGAAGGAGTTTGAGGAGCTGTTCCCCTATGATGAAACAGAGGATCAGTTAGACGCCATTGACGCTGTAAAAACGGATATGGAAAGTCCAAAGATCATGGACCGTCTGATCTGCGGCGACGTGGGATACGGAAAAACAGAAATCGCCCTGCGGGCCGCGTTTAAGGCAGTACAGGACAGCAAGCAGGTGGTCTATCTGGTCCCTACTACGATTTTGGCCCAGCAGCATTACAATACCTTTGTTCAGAGGATGAAAGATTTTCCAGTTAGAATCGAGATGATGAGCCGGTTCTGTACCCCGGCCCAGCAGAAGAAAACTCTGGAGGGGCTGCGGAAAGGGCTGGTGGATATCGTAATCGGTACGCACAGGGTTCTTTCAAAAGACCTGCAGTTTAAGGATCTGGGACTTCTCATTATTGATGAGGAGCAGCGCTTTGGCGTGACCCACAAGGAAAAGATCAAGCAGATGAAGGAAAATGTGGACGTAATGACCCTGACCGCTACGCCGATCCCCAGAACCCTTCATATGAGTCTGGCCGGAATCCGGGATATGAGTGTGTTAGAGGAGCCGCCGGTGGACCGTACTCCCATTCAGACCTATGTAATGGAGTATAATGAGGAAATGGTACGGGAGGCCATTAACCGGGAACTGGCCCGGAATGGACAGGTGTATTATGTATACAATCGTGTAACAGATATTGATGAGGTAGCAGGAAAGATCCAGGCTATGGTGCCGGATGCGGTTGTGACCTTTGCCCACGGACAGATGAAAGAACATGAGCTGGAACGGATCATGACGGACTTTATCAACGGGGAAATTGATGTGCTGGTATCCACAACAATTATTGAAACAGGACTGGATATCCCCAATGCCAATACCATGATTATCCACGATGCAGACCATATGGGACTTTCTCAGCTGTACCAGCTCAGGGGCCGTGTGGGACGTTCTAACCGGGTTTCTTATGCGTTTCTCATGTATAAGAGAGATAAGCTTTTAAAGGAAGAAGCAGAAAAGCGCCTTCAGGCGATCCGCGAGTTTACGGAGCTGGGCTCAGGCATCAAGATTGCCATGCGGGATCTGGAAATCCGTGGGGCCGGAAATGTGCTGGGCGCAGAGCAGCATGGCCACATGGAGGCAGTAGGCTATGATCTGTACTGCAAAATGCTTAATCAGGCAGTGCTTGCATTGAAAGGGGAAGAAACAGAGGCAGATCTTTACGAAACTTCGGTAGAATGTGATATTGACGCCTACATTCCTCCGTCTTATATTAAAAATGAATATCAGAAGCTGGATATTTACAAGAGGATTTCCACCATCGAAACAGATGAGGAATATATGGATATGCAGGATGAACTCTTAGACCGATTTGGAGATATCCCAAAGAGCGTAGAGAATCTTTTAAAGATTGCCATGGTGCGGGCTCTGGCACACAGAGCCTATGTGACAGAGGTATTTGTAAACCGCCAGGAAATCCGGCTTACCATGTATCAGAAGGCGAAACTGGATGTGACCAGGATTCCGGATTTTGTGCAGTCTTATAAGGGAGAATTAAAGCTGGTGCCGGGAGAAACGCCGGTATTTCACTATGTGGACCGAAAGAATAAAAACAGCGACAGCTTAATCATGCTGGAAAAGGCCAGAACTATGCTGGAGCAGCTGGGGAAGCTGGGGCAGAAGGAACCGGGCGGAAACGGGGCAGATTAAAAAGCAGGAGACAGGAGGTAGCGGTTATGCCGGATACAGATTATGGATATGCATTGAAAATGGGAAGAAAGCGGTATCAGGATGCTTTAGCAAGAGGCGAGTATCCATACCTTCCCGTGCTGGATAACATTCTGGCGAATACAGATATTGTAGCAACTGTCAATCTGGGGGTAATGGATATTCCTCTGGCAAAAATGGTAGGGACAAAGACGGCAGAGCGTTCCAGCTCCTTTGCCAGTAATTTTATGCCCCTTTTGCCGGAACGGTCCGAATTTGGGGCTAAATGGACATCCCTTTACAAGTATCAGGTAGAGGAGGGGATCCAGGAACCGGTTGTTGCCTACGAATTTATGAATCAGTTTTACGTTCAGGAGGGAAATAAGCGGGTCAGTGTAATGAAATATCTGGGTGCCTACAGCATACCGGGAAGCGTAACGCGCCTGATCCCCAAACGTACAGATGACAAGGAAAACAGGCTGTATTATGAATTTCTGGATTTTTACCGCATTTCTTCAAACTGTGATGTATGGTTCAGCAAGGAAGGCAGCTATAAGAAGCTTTTGGAACTGATGGGAATGGAGCCGGATCAGGTCTGGACTCAGGAGGAACGTTTATTTTTCCGCTCCTCCTACGGGCGTTTTGCAAAGGCCTACAGCATGGCCCATGGGGATCAGCTTCAGCTCACAGAGGGAGATGCGTTTTTAGTCTATATCGAAATCTACGGTTACGACAGCGTAAAAGGACAGACAGAACGGGAAATGTACCGGGCGCTGATGAAAATCTGGGAGGAGATCCAGCTTGCTAACCGGGGACGGAAGGTAGAGCTGATCGAAGAACCGGAGGAAATGGAAACGGAGCATAAACCGTCCATATGGAAATGGCTTCTTCCGGCAGATGATATGCCGGAGCATTTGAAAATCGGATTTATTTATGCGGATACCATTGAAAATTCCAGCTGGAATTACGGCCATGAGTTGGGGCGGCAGTATCTGGAGGAGGCCTTTGAGGGGCGTATTTCCACGGTAGTTATCGAAGGGGCAGATACAGAAGGGGATATCGCCCGGGCCATAGAAAAACTGGTTCAGGCCGGCTGCACCATGATATTTACAACAAATTCCAAGATGGTAAATCAGAGCGTGAGATCCGCCATTCTGCATCCTGAGGTAAAGATTTACAACTGTTCTGTAAATATGTCCTATTCCTCTATCTGTACGTATTATGCAAGGATGTATGAGGCAAAATTCCTTATGGGAGCCATAGCGGCAGCCGTTTCCAGAGAGGATAAGCTGGGGTATATTGCAGATCAGCCCACCTATGGGATTCTTGCAGATATCAACGCTTTTGCCATGGGCGCGCGGATGATCAACCCTTATGTAAAGGTATATCTGGAATGGCGCAGGATCAACCATGAAAAGACAGCGGCAGAACGGCTGAGAGAACAGGAGATCCGGTACATTTCCGGAAAGGATATGATTATCCCCAGACATCCGTCCAGGGAATATGGCCTTTATGTACAGGAAGATAATGGAGAGGTTTTCAATCTGGCTTCGCCTATCTGGAACTGGGGGAAATTCTACGAGCAGATGGTCCAGCTGGCCTTTGAAAGCAATGAGGAGCTGGAAGCCAGAAAGGGCAAAAAAGCGGTTAATTACTGGTGGGGAATGTCGGCAGATGTGATCGACGTAATCTGTTCCGGAAACCTGCCTCACGGTACGCTGCGCCTGATTGAATTTCTGAAAAATTCCGTTCGTTCCGGAAGCTTTCATCCCTTTGACGGTTTCATGTATGACCAGGAGGGAATCATCCGATGCAGGGAGGGAGAACGTCTGCGCTCAGAAGATATTGTAACCATGAACTGGCTGGCTGAAAATGTAGTGGGACGCGTGCCGGATCTGGAAGAATTGAATGACGAGGCAAGAGAACGGATGCAGCTTCAGGGCATCCGTGTAGACGAGAGTGTACAGACGGAGAAATAGCGGTATGAATATAATGATTTTATCAGATCAGGAGTCAAAGCTCCTGTATGAATATTATGATCCTGAGAGGATTAAGGACATTGACCTTTTGATTTCCTGCGGAGATCTTCCGCCGGAATATCTGACTTTTTTTGCCAGCGTGTGTCATGCGCCTTTAGTTTATGTAAGGGGCAACCATGACAATAAATACGCCTATAAGCCGCCGGAGGGCTGTATCTGCGTTGAGGACGATATTTATGTGTATAAGGGAGTCCGGATCCTGGGGCTGGGAGGTTCTATGGAATATATTCCGGGCTCGGCCAACCAGTACACAGAGCGCCAGATGCGGGCCCGCGTCCGAAAGCTGAGATGGAAGCTTCTCTGGCACAGAGGCTTTGATATCCTTGTAACCCATGCGCCGGCCTTCGGCCTGAATGATATGGAGGATCTGCCTCACCGGGGCTTTAAAGCATTTCTTACCCTGATGGATAAATACCACCCGAAATTTTTTTTCCACGGCCATGTCCATGCCAATTACGGAGGAAAATTTAAACGGAAGGATACATATGGAAGTACGACCGTGGTGAACGGATATGAATTTTATGTGGTGGAGTATCCGGAGGGGGAGGAGAAGTAAATTTCGCGCATAAAATCCCACCATTTACAAATACTACATTTACAACCAGTCTTAAGGATAAATGGAGGTACTTTTTCAATGATTTCAGAAAGAGTACAAAGATGTAAAATGGAGGAAACTGCGAAATGAAAGCTACAGGAATTGTAAGAAGAATCGACGATCTGGGGCGGGTGGTAATACCCAAGGAAATCCGGCGCACCCTTCGGCTGCGTGAGGGAACGCCTCTCGAGATTTTTACAGACCGTGAGGGAGAGATTATTTTAAAGAAGTATTCTCCCATGATGGAGCTTACTGCTTTTGCAGGCCAGTATGCAGATGCCATGGCCCAGTCTACCGGACTGATCGTCTGTATTACAGACCGGGATCAGGTAGTGGCTGTGGCGGGCGGCTCCAGAAAGGAGCTGCTGCAAAAGACCATAAGCCGTTCTCTGGAGCAGGCCATCAACGACCGTATCACCTATCAGGCCGGAAAGGATGAAAAAAATGTGATTCAGCTGGTAGATGAAGAGCTGGAGGGCATTACCGCCCAGGTGATTGCTCCTATTATCTGTGAAGGGGACGCCATTGGTTCTGTCTCCCTTATGAGTCGGGAACCAAAGGCACGGTTTGGCGAGATGGAAATGAAGCTGGCAGTCACTGCCGCCGGATTTCTGGGACGGCAGATGGAAAGTTAAGAAATTAAGAAAGGAAAGACGATGAATGTTCGCCTTTCCTTTTTTATTCCCCTCTGTCATTCAGAGAATGAAGCTTGTGTTTTTTCCTGTACTGCAGGGGGCTGCAGTCGGAAAGGGCTTTAAAGGTTCTGGAAAATAAGTTTGATATGAACAACCGTTTCAAGGTCATTCTGGCAGGAGGGAGGCAGTATGGAGGCTTCTAAAACGGATGTAAGAAACAAAAAGATGAGAACACATTTTTGAGTAAATTTTTCGGAAAAAAAAGAAAGGGAAAAATGGGAACGAAGCGGATCGTCCGGACAGAAATAGGAGAAGGATGTGCGATGAGGGAAAGAATGTTTCCGAAAGATTGAAAAACAAGATAAAGAAGGGGAAAATACGGCAAAAATTGTATATAATGCACAAAAACGATGTAAAATTATTGTGGAAAAATACGTTTACATTCCCATATATAACAGGTAACATAGAAATTGTAACCCAAAAGTAAACGATAACGAAAACATTTACGTTAACGTTTACTTAACAGTTTTCGCTGGCCAGCAAAGGAACTGAAAAAATGAGCAGATCAACAACCACACTGAAGCAAATTGCAGAAACAGCAGGCGTTTCTATCACAACTGTACACCGGGTGCTGAATGGCAAGGAAGGCTGCGGCGAACAGCTGCGGACACGCATTATGGAAATTGCAAAACAGCAGGGATACGAGATTAATTATGTAGCGTCTTCCCTTCGAAAAAAACCGATTCATATTGCGGTGATTTTTCCAAAAAGCGATGCAGACAGCCATCTGTATGTTCAGGAGATTCTGAATGGATATTTTCAGGAAAGAGAAGAGATTGAACCATATAATATTATTTTTCAGGAATATTATTATCCGGCCCATGATTTGGAGAGTATGGTATTCTTATCCTGTCTGAATAATATTTATCAGGAACGGCCATTTCGCTATGACGGAGTAATCGTTTATAAAGAGGATCTGGGAGATGACAGGCGGTATACCGCTATTTTGAACCGTATTATGGGAAAACGGATTCCTGTTGTCATTCTGCAGAAATGCCGGGATGATACGCAATACTCCTGTCTGGTAGGTCCGGATGAAGAGCTTGCAGGTAAAATGGCCGCAGAGCTTATGGACAAGATGACAGTTGGGGAGGGAAACATAAAGATATTCAGTCAGGATCTTCCGTTTGCAGATAAGAATGCAGCTGTATTTGCAGAAGAATTAAAATGCAGACGTCCGGAACTGAGGTGCAGTATAACTGCACTGAAACTGAATGAAGAGCAGTCAGAACGAATCGCCCGGGAGCTGTCAGAAGGAGAGTACCCGTCAGGCATATACTTTACATGTGCCCGTCATACAGCGGCATTTCTCAGAATTGATCCGAAGATACGAAGAAATGCAGGAACGGTGATTGGAAGCGAACTGTTTGAGGAAAGCTGTCAGGCATTGCAGACAGGCGCGCTGGACGCTGTGATTGATAAAAAACCCTTCAGTGTAGGATATCAGGCTCTGAAACTGCTGTTTAATAATATCGTTAAGAATGAAAAGCTTCCTGTAAGGTACAGTGTTCTTCCGCGTATTATTATTCAGTCCAACAGTTATGTCTACTACAGAAGAAGGAAAGAAAAGTATGGAAGCAGCGAAGAAACGGAATATAGCATATATTGAAAATGTGAAAAATGCCCCGGCATTTGGACTGAGAGATAAGATAGGATACCTGTGCGGCGACCTTGGCTTTAACAGCCTGCAGGTTATTGTAAACAGTTATCTGATGTTGTTCTGTGTTAATATTTTAGGAATGAATGCAGTTCATTTTGCAGGCATTGTGTTTATATGCAAGGCGTTGGATGCGTTAAATGACACATTTATCGGGAGAACGGTGGATCGCCGTGCACCTGCTAAAAATGGAAAAATGAAGCCGTATCTGCTGTGGTTTGCAGTTCCGTATGCCATATTTACGCTGATACTATTTATGAATGTTCACGCTATGCCGTATGCAGCAAAAATAGTATGGGTATTGCTCATCTATTTTTTCTGGGGTATTATAGGTACCTTTATCAATGTTCCTTATGGAGCAATGTCCAATATTATTACTACGAATCAGATTGAGAGAACGGAGCTTTCCAATTTCCGAAGCATAGGAAGTTTTGCAGCCAGCATGGGAACGACAACCATTGCGCCTCTCCTGCTGTTTGACCAGAATAATGATCCGATTGCCGGAAGATTTATTCTGCTGTCTGTTATTTTAGGAGTGTTCTGCACAGTATGTCTGTTTTTGGCACATACCCTGATTCATGAACGCGTTCTGGTGGAAGAAGTTAAGGTTAATGAAAATGGTGAGAAGATTAACTATCTTCAGGTAGCAAAATCCTTTCTGCATAATCGGGTTATGATTGCGGTAGTTGCATCATATGTGATCGTTAAATTATTTATACAGCCGGTATCTACTTTAAACCAGTATGTATTTATGACATATTTTCAGGACACATCCAGTCTTGCTATGGCATCTCTTACTACAATGGGGCCAATGCTTTTGGGAATGGTATTTTTGAAGCCTCTTGTAAAACGCTTTGGAAAAAAGGCGCTTGTTACATGGCCGCTTCTGGGATCGGCACTTATGCATGGAGCCAATATGCTTCTTCCTCTTGGACCTAAAGAATGGATTTTCTGTCAGCTTATGGCATCTGCATGTATTACCTGCCTGAATCTTTTATTATGGTCCCTGATTGCAGATGCGGTAGATTATCAGGCGTATCTGACCGGACAGAGAAATGATGGAACGGTCTACGCAACGATTACATTTATTGTATTTTTTGCTGCAAGTGCCAGCACATCGATCATTGCCCTTCTTCTGGAGGCGGTTGGATATGATCCGACTCTGGGTTCCATGGGACAGCTGGCAGGCGTACCAGAAAAAATCAAAATGCTGGGAGGCGCATGGCCGATGATTGGCGCTCTTCTTTCATTTGTCTGCTTTAAATTTATTTACAATGTAAGCGATGCACGAATGAGAGAAATCAGCGAGGAACTTCGCAGAAAAAGCGAGGAGACAGAGGAGAGAATTTTAAATGAAAATGCAGAAAATGAAGCATGAAATAAATGAGATTGCGCCCAATACCTGGTGTCTGAGTGAGTTCAGGCTGGTGAATGCCTTCTTGGCAGAAGGAAAAGAAAAGGCCGCTTTAATTGATACCGGCTGCGGGATTGGAAATCTGGGAGAGACGGTAAAAGAGCTGACGCAGAAGCCGGTTGAAATTTTTCTGACCCATGGTCATGCAGATCACAGCGGAGGGATCTATACCCTTCCCCAAAGCCCGGTATATATGATGAAAGAGGATGAAAAACTGTTTCAGGAAATGCCTGCTACGAATGAGATGCGCCGGTTTTATGTAAAGACCCGGGTGCCGGTCCGTTATCCGGGTGAAGGCAACGTGGAAGCGATAACCGCTCTGATACCTGAGCAGGAACCGGAATATACAGGGGAATATACGGCTGTTAAGGATGGGGATATTTTTGAGCTGGGGGAGAGAACATTAACAGCATTACATACGCCGGGACATTCAGAAGGAAGCGTATGCTATCTGGACAGTCAAAGCCGCGTGTTATTCAGCGGAGATACGGTGAACCACAGCATTATTTTAATGCGTCAGCCTGATAATGACAAACGTCTGATTCGGATTTATCATGAAAGCCTGAAGAAAATCTGGGAACAGCAGGAAAAATTTGACAGACTTGCAATCGGACATGACGGAATCCTTTTAGATAAGGCAATAGTAAAAGATTATCTGGAACTGACGGGAGGACTTCTGGATGGAAGCATTGTGGGAAAATATGAAGAGATAGGATTCAGAAAGGGAGATGTTGCACGTTTGGGACAGGCAGAACTGTGGTATCAGTGTGATGAATAAGAGGGGGTAAACGCAAAAGGGAGCGGTTTAAGGAATCGCTCCCTTTTGACTGCTTCTGTGCTGCCAGAGTATTAATAACTGCGGTGAGGCATTCCAGTTTAAGCCCTCGTTTTTTGGCGAGTTTCAGATCTCTTCTGAATTGGTTGGAGGGAACAATGTTAAGCATCTGCAAGTACCTCATCCATTAAATCCTCAAAAGATGAGTATCTCTTATATTTGTCCGGATGTTTCTTCATCTCACCATACTCTGCAAGTGCCGCTCTGGTTTCAGCATTTGGTGTTATCCGCTTTACTTCAAAAGGTATACCATCGTGGCTGACAGCGCTTTTAAGAAACATAGTAATTGCAGATGACATATTAAGTCCGAGATCCGCAAACAGTGCTTCAGCAGACTGTTTTAGTTCTGTATCAATACGAACATTGATATTAGTTGTAGCCATGAAAATTACCTCCTTTCATTTAACTTTAGTATATGCAATGATGCAAACATTGTCAATAAAATATTTTACATTGTTTTGCATACATATAATTTACTTCACCAGCCACTTCACAAAATACGTCCGGATTACCCCAAAAGGCGCCGGCCCCATATCCAGAAGAAAGCGGTTAAATTCCAGCTGGGAGTAATTTGCGCCAAGTGTCTGTCTGGCCTCCCGTTCCATGGTGAGGATTTCCAGATAACCTGTATAGTAGGTAAGGTAATTGGCGGGATTCTCCATTATTTCATAATAGATAGAGGATACCACATCAGGGTCTGTGATCTTAAAGTAAAGATCCAGATAATTCTTTACCTGCTCCATATCCCAGCCCTCATAGTGGATGCTGATATCCAGAATGGCGTAAAGAGCCAGAGTAAAGGCCGCATTGTGATGCAGCAGTTCTCCTACGCCTTTCTCCAGACCGTTATTTTCCAGAGTATAGGCATAGTGCTCCACATAGGTAGCCCAGCCCTCGGAATAGCCCTTAAAATCAAGGATACTTCTTAAATTACAGTGCTGATTCTGGTTAAAATACTGGTTCTGATACATATGGCCCGGATGGCCCTCATGGGCAATGGTAGTGTAAAGGCTGGAGCTTCCTGTGGTTCCGTTGTTGATGTAAATGGAATTGTCCTGAGGACGGTCTAAGGGCACAGTGAGATAAAAGGCCGGACTTAAAATACTTTCCAGAGGCTTGGGAACAGACTTAATGGTGTAGGAATAGCCGGTTAATTCGGGAAAATCCTGCTGGCACTGAGTTTTTAAGGCTTCCAGGATCTCTTCGGGCTTTTCGGGAGAAAAGCGGTAGGAAAGGATTTTTTCACTCAGAGAGGGATCTGCTGTGAGCAGCTCATCGACTGCGGTGAGATCATCCGCCATTTGATCCATCACTGCCTTTTTCAGGGAAGGGATATCCTTATAGGACGTGCCGGTCTGTGCGTTTACCAGGTATTCATAGTACCTCTTTCCTTCGGGAAAATGACACAGGCCGCCGCCATTGGTTCCCTTTCCCTTCAGGGTTTTTAAGCCCTCGATCAGGCTTTCGTAGGCAGGCACGAAATGCTCGTTCAGAGCAGCTTTATTTCGGGAGATATAGTCATTTTTTTCCTGCTCTGTAAGGCCGTCGATCCTATTTAAACGGGAAGCAAAGGTTTCTGCCATAAAGCTGTGATCTGCGTCGATCAGATAGGCGCTGCAGGATGGAATGATCCGGTCGATGACTGCGTCGCACAGTCCCAGTCCGGCCTCGGATTTCTGCTGTTCAAAGGCAATGATGCTGTCGTAGTAGGTTTTTATGGACGATAAAAGAGACAGGTAGTCTTCTACATCCTGACGGGTATAAAACTGGTATTCAGATAAGAGAATGGGAAGCTGGGATTGTATGCCCAGAGTAGCAGAGAGCGGCTGGTCATAGAGTTCCAGTCCCTCCAGAGATAGGCAGGTATTTAAGTATGATGAAAGAATGGTATAGGTAAGAAGCTGGTCCTCGCGCAGCTTCCGGCTGTCCAGCGCAGTCAGGCGGCTGTACAGCTCCCTGACGTCGGTCAGGTCTTTTTTTATGTCCTCAACAGAAACAGTCCCCAGATCTCTGGGATAGTCGGTGATGCCGTATGAGGATGGATCTGCCAGAGTGTAGTGAAGCGTAATCGGGGACTGGGCGACTTCAGAGCAGAAGAGCTGGTCCGTAAAGGCGTCGAAGTCACTTTGGACTTTTAAGGTGTCCTCGTCATACTGTTCATAGGCTGAGGCAGCGGCTTCCGCCTGAGAGGAAGCTTCAGACGGGGCGGGCGCAGCGGGAGCGGCGCAGCCGGTCAGCAGGGAAATGGACAGGAGCAGGGCTAAAAGAGTCTGCAGCCATAAATGTTTTTTTGTATGGGTTGATAGGGTCATGTGTTATATTCCTCCGAAATTTGATAAGGTATGTTTTTGCGGGATATTCATCCGATGTGAACTCAGGTACAAAGTCGGGCGTCAAGCCCGCTTGTAAGCCCGCCTTTGTACCTGAGTTCTCGCCATCCTGAATTGTAGTATATATTATACGAGCGGAAAAAACAACTTATGAGGGGCGCTGTCTTGACGAAAATGTGGGAAACGCTTATACTTAAACCATTAAAACGGGCAGGAGCGCCCTGCGCTTTGAATGACCCGAATCCAGAAAAAAGAGGAAAATAAAATGTGTCAGGACTGTAAAAAACCATATTATATTACAACAGCCATTGCATATGCCTCCGGTAAGCCCCATATCGGCAATACCTATGAGATCGTGCTGGCTGACAGTATCGCAAGATATAAAAGAGCAAAGGGCTATGATGTATTCTTCCAGACCGGTACGGACGAGCATGGACAGAAGATCGAGGAGAAGGCAGAGGCTGCAGGCGTTACGCCTCAGGAGTTTGTAGACCGCTCCGCAGGAGAGATCCGCCGGATCTGGGATCTGATGAATACCTCCTATGACAAGTTTATCCGCACCACAGATAAGGATCACGAGGCTCAGGTTCAGAAGATTTTTAAAAAGCTTTATGATCAGGGCGATATCTACAAGGGCGCTTATGAGGGCCTTTACTGTACTCCCTGCGAGTCCTTCTGGACCCCGTCCCAGCTGGTGGATGGAAAATGTCCCGACTGCGGCCGTGAGGTGCAGCCTGCCAAGGAGGAGGCTTATTTCTTCCGTATGAGCAAATATGCTCCAAGGCTCATTGAATATATCAACGAGCATCCGGAGTTTATCCAGCCGGTATCCCGCAAAAATGAGATGATGAACAACTTCCTGCTTCCGGGCTTACAGGATCTGTGCGTATCCAGAACCACATTTTCATGGGGTATCCCGGTAGACTTTGACCCAAAGCACGTTACCTATGTATGGCTGGACGCTCTTACCAACTATATTACGGGAATCGGTTATGATTGTGACGGAAATCATACAGATCAGTTTAAGAAATACTGGCCTGCAGACCTTCATCTGATCGGTAAGGACATTATCCGTTTCCATACCATTTACTGGCCTATTTTCCTGATGGCTCTGGATCTGCCCCTGCCAAAGCAGGTGTTCGGCCATCCGTGGCTTCTTCAGGGCGACGGCAAGATGAGCAAGTCTAAGGGAAATGTGCTTTATGCAGATACTCTGGTGGATTTCTTCGGCGTAGACGCTGTGCGCTACTTTGTGCTTCATGAGATGCCATTTGAAAATGACGGCGTGATCTCCTGGGAGCTGATGGTGGAGCGCATGAACTCTGACCTTGCAAATATCCTTGGAAATCTGGTAAACCGTACCATTTCCATGACCAATAAGTACTTTGGCGGCGTTGTGGCTGATAAGAGCGTGACTGCTCCTGAGGATGAGGACTTAAAGGCCGTTGTGCTTGAGGCTGTTAAGAAGGCTGACGCCAAGATGGATCAGCTGAGAGTGGCGGATGCGATTACAGAAATCTTCAATATTTTCAGAAGAAGCAATAAATATATTGATGAGACTGCTCCCTGGGTACTGGCAAAGGATGAGGAGAAGAAGGACAGACTTTCCACTGTTCTTTACAACCTCACAGAGGCTATTACCATCGGAGCATCCTTACTGGAGTCCTTTATGCCTGAGACCTCTGCAAAGATCCTGGCTCAGTTAAATACTGCAAAGCGCAGTCTGGATGAGCTGCAGACCTTTGGCCTGTATCCGTCCGGAAACCAGGTAACAGACAAGCCGGAGATCCTGTTTGCCCGTATGGATGTAAAAGAGGTACTTGAGAAGGCAGAGGCTCTGCAGGCAGCTCAGGCGGCAGAGGCTGCAAAGGAAAGCGGCGCTGATGCAGAGAACGCAGAGGAAGAGGACGGGATTGACCTGGAGCCAAAGGCAGAAATCACCTATGATGACTTTGCAAAGCTTCAGTTCCAGGTAGGCGAGATCATTAAGTGCGAGGCTGTTCCCAAGTCCAAGAAGCTGTTATGCTCTCAGGTTAAGATCGGAACGAAGACCCGCCAGATCATCAGCGGAATCAAGGCTCATTACACACCAGAGGAAATGGTAGGAAAGAAGGTCATGGTAGTGACAAACTTAAAGCCTGCCAAGCTTGCGGGAATGCTTTCTGAGGGTATGATTCTCTGTGCAGAGGATGCAGAGGGAAATCTGGCGCTGATGACGCCGGAGAAGAAGATGCCGGCAGGAGCTGAGATCTGCTGATAATGACTTATATAAAATTTGGGATAACATGAGGTCTGTGAGATCAGAACCGGATTAAGTCCCTGCTGCCGCAGGATGCAGGCCGCCGTCAGGAGGTTTGTGTTCTGCGGCAGTTTTTAACTGAACAGAGGAGACGGCAAGATGATTTTTGATACACACGCCCATTATGATGATGAGGCATTTGATGATGACAGAGAGGCACTTTTAGGCAGTCTGGCATCTCAGGGCATACAGGCAGTGACCAATGTGGCTGCCAGCTTAAAAAGCTGCGAAACGACTCTGGCTCTCACGGAGCAGTATCCCTTTATCTATGGAGCCATAGGAGTCCATCCCAGCGAAACAGCAGAGCTGGATGCCTGCGGAATGGACCGGATGAAGGCCTGGTGCGCTTCAGAGAAGATCCGGGCAGTAGGAGAAATCGGTCTGGATTACTACTGGGAGGAACCGGAGCATGAGATTCAGAAGAAATGGTTTGCAGCCCAGCTTGATCTGGCAAAGGAGCTGAAGCTTCCTGTGATCATCCACAGCCGGGATGCGGCAAAAGACACTCTGGATATTATGAAGGCCGAACATGCAGAGGAGCTTGGAGGCGTGATCCACTGCTTTTCCTACACAAAGGAAATGGCCAGAGAATACCTGAATATGGGCTTTTATCTGGGAATCGGCGGCGTCCTCACCTTTAAAAATGCTAAAAAGCTGGTAGAGGTGGCAGAATATGCGCCTTTAAGCTCCATTGTACTGGAAACGGACTGCCCCTATCTGGCTCCGGTGCCATTTCGTGGAACACGCAATTCTTCCCTGAATCTGGGAATTGTAGCGGAGCGTCTGGCACAGATCAAGGGAACCGACCGGGAAACCGTGGAACGGATCACCTGGGAAAATGCAGAACGGTTATACCGGCTGAAGGAGAATTGAATTAATGGATAATAAATTAGTAAACCCGCAAAAGACCATAGAAACCATTCAGAAATACCAGTTTGCATTTCAGAAGCGGTTCGGACAGAACTTCCTGATCGACAGCCATGTACTGGATAAGATCGTAAATGCCGCTGGTATTACACAGGACGACTGCGTTCTGGAAATCGGACCCGGAATCGGAACCATGACCCAGTATCTGGCAGAGCATGCGGGCCGGGTGGTAGCGGTGGAAATTGATACCAACCTGCTTCCGATCCTGGCAGAGACCCTAAAGGACTATTCCAATGTGACTGTGATCAATGAGGATATCCTTAAGGTAGACATGAATCAGCTGGTAAAGGAGTATAATCAGGGAAGGCCAATAAAGGTAGTGGCAAATCTTCCCTACTATATTACTACGCCAATTATCATGGGACTTTTTGAAAGTAATGTTCCGATCGAAAATATCACGGTAATGGTCCAGAAGGAAGTAGCAGACCGGATGCAGGTAGGGCCGGGCTCCAAGGATTACGGCGCTCTGTCCCTGGCGGTGCAGTACTACGCCAGCCCCTATATCGTGGCAAATGTGCCTCCAAATTGCTTTATCCCCCGGCCAAATGTGGGTTCTGCAGTAATTCGTCTGACCCGCTATCAGGAACCGCCGGTTCATGTAAAGGATACGGCGCTTATGTTCCGCCTGATCCGTGCGTCTTTTAATCAAAGAAGAAAGACACTGCAGAACGGATTAAACAACTCTCCGGAGCTGTCATTTTCCAAGGAGGAGATCGCGGCAGTGATCGAAGGACTGGGGCTTCCTGCAGCAGTGCGGGGAGAGGCTCTGACGCTGGAACAGTTTGCAGCCCTGGCAAATGCATTTTCAGACCTGAAAGGAAAATAAAACAGGGTAAAATGGGGAGTTCTGTGATCGGATGAGCAGGTAAAAGAAAGGAAGGGATCGATATGGCTATGAACAGACGGACGGCCCGCATCCTTGGGGCGGCAGCTGCAGGTACAGCGGCGCTCGTTACGTTAAGAGAACTGAAAAAGGTAAGGCACAGAAAGGAAGAGGAGCGGCAGGCAGCAATTGATGCCGCACTGGTGCGAAACCGCGACTACGGCAGCCGCAGGGCGTACCTGATCGGCGGCGGCCTGGCGTCCATGGCTGCAGCCGCTTATCTGATCCGGGACTGTAATTTCCCCGGCTCCCACATTACCATCTATGAGGGAACCCATATCCTGGGGGGAGGAAATGACGGAGCGGGAACACCGGAAAAGGGTTATGTATGCCGCGGCGGCCATATGCTCAATGAAAAGACATATGAGAATTTCTGGGAGCTGTTTGATACCATTCCATCCTTAAAAAAAACAGGGCGCAGCGTTGCAGAGGAAATTCAGGAGTTTGCCCATTCTCATTCCGGACGTACCCATGGACGTCTGGCAGACCGGGAGGGAACGTTTTTAAATGTAAAATCCATGGGCTTTGATCAGGGGGACAGGATGGCTCTTTTCCGGCTTCTGCTGACAGATGAAAAGAAGCTGGACAGCCTGACCATAGAGGACTGGTTTAAGGAAACGCCTCATATATTTGAGACAAGCTTCTGGTATATGTGGCAGACTGCTTTTGCTTTTAAAAAGGGGAGCAGCCTGTCTGAATTCAGACGCCGTGTGAAGAGGATGCTGCTGGAGTTTGGCCGTATTGACACCAGGGAGGGCATGATCGGCCTGCCTCTCAATCCCTATGACAGCCTGATCCGTCCTCTGGAAGTTTATCTGCGTTCCAGAGGTGTGGAGTTTATAGAGGACTGTCAGGTGACAGATATGGAGTTTGCTTCCGGTTCAGGTATTACGGTTAAAACGCTGTACTTAAAACGCAGGCTTCAGGATGAGGATGAGTCAAGGGAGTCCTTTGCTTTTGAGAAAGCAGAACTGAAACCGGGAGATTTCTGCATTATGACAACGGGCTGTATGACGGACAGCTTTTCTTTGGGAGATATGGACACTCCGGCTCCTGCTCCGTCAAAAAAGTCCATGAGCAGCGAGCTATGGTCAAGGATTGCCTGTGTGAAGCCGGGAATGGGAGCACCGGAGCCGTTTTTTGCCTGTCCGGAGAAAAACGGCTGGATGAGCTTTACTGTGACAGCCAGGGGAGATGCGCTTTTAAAGGCGGTTGAGGAATTTTCAGGAAATGCTCCCGGAAGCGGGGCACTTATGACCTTTAAGGATTCCGGCTGGCTTATAAGCAGTACCGTGGCGGTTCAGCCTTATTTTGCAGGTCAGCCTGAGGATGTGACTGTATTCTGGGGCTATGGACTGTATCCGGAGGCAGAGGGGGATTATGTGAAAAAGCCCATGAAGGACTGCACGGGACAGGAGATCCTGAAGGAATATTTAAGCCATCTTCATGTAAATGAAAAGCGTATGGAGGAGCTGATGGATACGGTGATCAATGTGATCCCCTGCCGGATGCCTTATGCAGACGCGGCTCTTGCTCCAAGGAAATATACAGACCGCCCGAAAGTCATTCCGGCAGGTTCCGGAAATTTTGCCATGATCGGACAGTTTGTGGAAATACCGGAGGATACGGCGTTTACAGAGGAATATTCGGTACGGGCCGCCAGAATGGCTGTATACAGCCTGATGGATGTGCGCCGGAAGGTGATTCCTGTGACACCGTACTGGAAGCATCCCAGAGTGCTGCTTAAGGCAGTGCTTAAGGCGTTTCGGTAACTGCGGATATCAGGGAACAGAGGAGATGAAAATGGGAGGATTTTCCAATATTAAAAGTAAGCTTCTGGCAGAGCAGGTTCAGGAGCAGATTTATCACTATATTTTGGAGACGCCTCTTGAACCGGGCTCCAAACTTCCAAATGAGTTTGAGCTGGGAGAAAAATTTGGCGTGGGGCGCAGCACCATCCGGGAAGCGGTAAAGCTTTTGGTTTCCCAGGGGATTTTAGAGGTGCGCCGGGGATCCGGCACTTATGTGGTAAATACAACGCCTTCCGATCTGGATCCTCTGGGTTTAAGCGGAGCAGAGGATAAGATGGCGCTGGCGCTGGATCTGGTCAATGTGCGGCTGATCCTGGAGCCTGGTATTGCAGAAATGGCGGCATTAAATGCCACAGAGAAAGCAATTTTGGAGCTGCGCTGCTGCTGCGAACGGGTAGAGGAACGGATCGCTTCAGGAGATATGTACATTCAGGATGATATTGCTTTTCATACCAGCGTGGCCCGGTGCTCCGGTAATAAGGTGGTGGAGCAGCTGATCCCCATTATTGATACGGCAGTAATGATGTTTGTAAATGTGACCCACCAACGGCTTACAAAGGAAACCGTTATGACGCACAGAGCCATTGTGGACGCCATTTCCGATCGGGATCCCATTGGAGCAAAAACCGCCATGATGATGCATATGACCTACAACCGGAATATGATCCTGAAGCTGATCCGGGAGGAAAAAGAAAAAAATCACAAGGAGTAACAGGGTAAGATATCAGATGATTTTACCGTAAAAATTACATTATATGTTTGACAGGAGCCTGGATAAAGCGAAATATCTGGGCTTTTTGTGTATCATACCTAAAAAAACATCCGAGTTTTTGGCAAAAAGTAGAATAGTAGTCTGATGACTTGTAATTATATTTATGAAATGATATGATTAAAAAAGAAAACATCTGATGATTATGAAACGAAATTGTTATAGAAAGAAGGAGGAACCAACATGAAGGAACTGAACAGTCAGAGAGTAAGAGCACTTGCGCCGGAAAATGATCCCTTAAAGATTGGTATGGGATGGACGGTGGAGGATCTGGATAAGCCCCAGATCCTGGTAGAGAGCACCTTCGGGGACAGCCATCCGGGAAGCGCCCATCTGGATCAGTTTGTAGAGGAAGCCATGAGAGGAATCACCGACGCAGGAGCAAGAGGCGCCAGATATTATACAACGGATATCTGTGACGGCATTGCCCAGGGACATGACGGCATCAACTATTCTCTGGCTCACCGCGATATGATCGCAAATATGATCGAGATCCATGGAAATTCCACCGGCTTTGACGGCGGCGTATTTATTGCCAGCTGCGACAAGTCCGTACCTGCATGCCTGATGGGACTGGCAAGATTGGATATGCCTTCTATCGTGATCACCGGAGGCGTGATGGATGCAGGCCCTGATCTCTTAACACTGGAGCAGATCGGTATGTATTCTGCCATGTGCCAGAGAGGAGAGATTACAGATGAAAAGCTTACCTATTATAAGCACCACGCCTGCCCTTCCTGCGGAGCCTGCTCCTTTATGGGAACCGCTTCCACCATGCAGATCATGGCTGAGGCTCTGGGTCTGATGCTCCCAGGTTCTGCCCTGATGCCCGCTACCTGCGAGGACTTAAAGGAAATGGCCTACAAGGCAGGAAAACAGGTAATGGAGCTTGTAAAGAAGGGAATCAAGGTCAGCGACATTGTAACAGAAAAGGCCTTTGAAAATGCCATTATGGTACATGCTGCCATCTCCGGCTCCACCAATTCCCTGCTCCATATTCCGGCCATGGCCCATGAGCTGGGTATCGAGATTGATGCAGATACCTTTGACCGGATGCATCGGGGGGCTCATTACCTTCTGGATATTCGCCCCGCAGGCAAGTGGCCGGCACAGTTCTTCTACTATGCAGGCGGCGTTCCTGCAGTGATGGAGGAGATCAAGTCCATGCTCCACCTGGATGTGATGACCGTTACAGGAAAGACTCTGGGCGAAAATCTGGAGGACTTAAAGAAAAACGGTTTCTATGACAAGTGCGAGAGCTATTTAAAAAAATGGGGCTTAAAGCGCACCGATGTGATCCGTACCTTTGACGAACCCATCGGCACCGACGGAACGGTGGCGATTTTAAGAGGAAACCTGGCTCCGGAAGGCTCCGTTGTAAAGCATTCTGCAGTGCCGAAGGAAATGTTTAAGGCTGTATTAAAGGCAAGACCATTCGACTGTGAGGAAGATGCCATTGCAGCAGTGCTGTCCCACAAGATCCGGCCGGGTGATGCGGTATTTATCCGCTATGAGGGACCAAAGGGCTCCGGTATGCCTGAGATGTTCTATACCACAGAGGCCATTTCTTCTGATCCGGAGCTTGGAAAGACCATTGCTCTGATTACAGACGGACGCTTCTCCGGCGCTTCCAAGGGACCGGCTATCGGCCATGTGTCTCCTGAGGCCGCAGATGGAGGCCCCATTGCCCTGGTAGAGGAAGGGGATCTGATCCGCATTGATATTCCGGAGCGTGTTCTGGAAATCGTGGGAATCCACGGTCAGGAGATGACGAAGGAAGAGGTAGATAAGGTTCTGGCAGAACGCCGTGCGGCATGGAAGCCCAAGGCTCCGAAGTATACAAAGGGCGTGTTAAAGATTTATTCCGAACACGCGGTGTCTCCTATGAAGGGGGGGTATATGGTTTAAGAGTCGTGTGGGCCTCCCGTTCAGGCTCTCAGGGCTCCGGTTTCCGGCCATAAGAAAATCTAAGAGGATGCAATTTTTCCAAATGCAAAAGCCATATCAAAAACTCGCTGCGCTCAGACAGGTTTGATATGGCTTTTAACGAAAAATTGTATCCTCTAATATTTTCTTATGGCCTCCAAAGTCGCCCTGATAGCCTGAATGGGAGGCGGCGGAAGGGATGGCGGGAGTGAGATTTTGGGGATAGAAATGTATGGGGATTGACGGGAGTGAGGGATGGGGGTATGATGGTAGAGTTGACACAGAGATGTGGGAGGTGGAATTGGTGATATTTATTGGAGGCGTGAGCCAGGGACAGAAGATATTGAGTGAGGGGCTTGTGCGGCTTTGCGGGAGCTGTGGGAGCCATGGGCGGTATCAGGTGATCATGACGTATATGTATTTTAGCTTTTTCTTTATTCCGCTGTTTAAATGGAACCGGCGTTATTATGTGAAGATGGACTGCTGTGAGGCGGTTTATGAACTGGATCCGGTTGTGGGCAAGGCTGTTTTGAGAGGGGAAAACCCTGATATTGCAGAGGCAGACCTGCGTCTGGTGCAGGCGGGACGGTACGCCAAAACCTGGCAGGAGGGCTCTAAAAAGCCTCATAAAAAGTGTATGAGATGCGGGTTTGAAACAGATGAGGATTATAATTACTGTCCGGTCTGCGGAGGACGGATCTGAGAAATGTAGGATGCAGAATGCCTGTGGATGTGACAGGGGTTCTGCATTTTTTGGTGCTGTGGGAAGAAAACTTGTGTTTTGTTGCAGAAACAACGGAATTATTCTTAGAGATGTATTACAATGGCGGTATCATTAGCAGACAGGGAGGTTTGCTGTGAGGGCATATGGAAGAATTAAAAAAGGAGAGCGGATTATGATTAGAAAGATTATTAAGATTGACGAAGAGAAGTGTAATGGCTGCGGAGCCTGTGCGGCTGCCTGCCATGAAGGTGCGATAGAGATGATAGACGGCAAGGCGAAGCTGACCCGTGAGGATTACTGTGACGGACTGGGAGACTGCCTGCCTGCGTGTCCGGCAGATGCCATTGGGTTTGAGGAGAGAGAGGCTCCGGCATATGATGAGGCGGCTGTTTTGGCGGCTAAGAAAAAGACATCCTTTGAGCCGCTTCCCTGTGGCTGTCCGGGAATGCAGTCAAAGAGTATTCAGAGGGAACGTAATGCATGCAGTGAGCCAGTTGTTTCGGTTCACAGCCAGCTGTCACAGTGGCCGGTACAGATTAAGCTGGCTCCGGTGAATGCTCCTTATTTTGAGAATGCGAACCTTCTGGTGGCAGCGGACTGTACGGCTTATGCTTATGGAAATTTTCATAATGAGTTTATCCGAAACCATGTTACGCTGATCGGCTGTCCCAAGCTGGATGCGGGGGATTACAGCGAAAAGCTGACGGAGATTTTGGCAAATAATAACATTAAAAGCGTGACGGTTGTCCGTATGGAGGTGCCTTGCTGCGGAGGAATTGAGCAGGCTGTAAAAAAGGCTTTGCAGATAAGCGGCAGATTTATTCCCTGGCGGGTAGTAACCATTTCCACAGATGGGAGAATATTGGAATAAGCAGGGGGAGTTTTAAAAGAAATGGAAATCGCTTGACATATCCCGTCTTCCAGTGATATGCTGAGATACAACAGGGAGCTTGTGGAGCAGGCTGAGAGGGAGTAATCGAACTTCGACCTATCGTACCTGATTTGGGTAATGCCAACGTAGGGAAATATTTCGGCTGGATGTGAACATTGGTTCATGGGAGTGTATACACGGTCCGTTCCTTATGGGGCGGGCCTTTTGTATTGCAGGGATCCGGAGAAATTGCGGGAAGCAGGTTTTTTAGATTTTGGCATACAGACCCGTCCGGCAGCCTCTTTGGGAAGCGAAAACGTGCTTCAGGCACAGAATACAAGGAGGAAGAAAGATGGAATACACCACACAGATGGATGCCGCCAGAAAGGGCATTGTGACAGAGGAACTGAGAAAGGTGGCAGAGAAGGAGCATTTTGAGGTAAATGAGCTCATGGCTCTGGTAGCAGAGGGAAAGGCGGCAATTCCTGCCAATAAGAATCATCGCTGTCTGGATCCTAATGGAATCGGTTCTATGCTAAGGACTAAGATCAATGTGAACTTGGGAACCTCCAGAGACTGCAAGGATCTGGATATGGAGCTTGAAAAGGTAAACTATGCAGTTGGAATGGGCGCTGAATCTATTATGGATTTAAGCTCCTGGGGCGATACGCAGAAGTTCAGGAGAAAGCTTACAGCAGAGTGTCCGGCGATCATAGGAACAGTGCCGATTTATGACGCAGTGGTTTATTATCATAAGCCATTAAAGGATATTACCACAGAGGAATGGCTGAAGATTGTGGAAATGCACGCTGAGGACGGAGTGGATTTTATGACCATCCATGTAGGAATCAACCGCAGGACCGCACAGCGCTTTAAGGAAAATAAGCGCCTGATGAATATTGTATCCAGGGGCGGTTCCATTATTTTTGCCTGGATGGAGATGACGGGAAAGGAAAATCCGTTTTATGAGCATTATGACCGGATTCTGGAAATCTGTCGGGAGCATGATGTAACCATCAGCCTGGGAGATGCCTGCCGCCCGGGATGCATTGACGATGCCACAGACATTTCACAGATTGAAGAACTGGTAACGCTTGGAGAACTGACCCGCCGGGCCTGGGAAAAGGATGTACAGGTAATCGTTGAGGGGCCGGGCCATATGCCCTTAAACCAGATTGAGGCCAATATGAAGATCCAGCAGACCATCTGCAAGGGCGCTCCCTTCTATGTGCTGGGTCCTCTGGTAACGGATGTGGCTCCCGGATATGACCATATTACTGCGGCCATCGGCGGGGCGATTGCAGCCTCAAGCGGAGCTTCCTTTTTGTGCTATGTGACGCCGGCGGAGCACCTGCGGCTTCCGGATCTGAATGATGTAAAGGAGGGAATCATCGCTTCCAGAATCGCAGCCCATGCGGCGGATATTGCAAAGGGAATCAAAGGCGCTGCGGACTGGGATCGCCAGATGAGTCTTGCCAGAAAGAAGCTGGACTGGGAAAAGACCTTTGAGCTTTCCATTGATCCGGAAAAGGCCAGAAATTACCGGGCGTCTGCAAAGCCGGAAAAAGAGGATACCTGTTCCATGTGCGGCAATTTCTGTGCAGTGAAAAATATGAACCGGATTTTAGACGGAGAAATTGTAAGCATTTTTGATGAGTGATTTAAGAGAGAATGAGGGAAATCAGATATGAAATTTGACAGAAGGCAGCTTATGGTTTACGCAGTGACAGACCGGGCCTGGACCGGGAAAATGAGCTTGTGCGAGCAGGTAGAGGCTGCGTTAAAGGGCGGAGCTACCATGGTGCAGATGAGGGAAAAGGGCCTGACGAATGATACGGTGCAGGATTATCTGGAGGAGGCTCGAAGCCTGCGGGCTCTCACGGAGCGGTACAAGGTCCCTCTGATCATTGATGATAATATAAAGCTGGCTCTTCTGTGCGGTGCTGACGGCGTCCATGTGGGACAGAATGACATGGATGCCGCACAGGCCAGAGCGCTCCTTGGGCCGGATAAGATTCTGGGCGTTACAGCGAAAACAGTGGAGCAGGCCCTGAAAGCTCAGGAGCAGGGAGCAGATTATTTGGGAAGTGGAGCCGTATTCGGCACCTCCACCAAAGCCGACGCCCTTCCTATGACTATGGAGCGGTTGGGAGAGATCTGCAGATCCGTTTCCATCCCGGTTGTGGCAATCGGGGGGATCTGCCTGGAAAATATTGGAAAGCTTAAAGGCAGCGGGGCAGCCGGAGCGGCTGTAGTGTCCGGGATCTTTGGGGCAGAGGATATTGAAGGAACGGTCAGACAGATGAGAGAGATGGTTGGGGAGTGGGGATAAGGTTATTTGCCCAAGATAAATCAAACACCCTGGAGGCGATGATACATGGTCTCCAGGGTGTTTCCTTTGTCTGAAATAGTTTTACATCTGATAATTGGGATTATGGCGTATGATAAGGCAGAACGGTTTCTCCCTCCACAACTTCTACAGGGGCTAATGTTCGGATTCCCATACAGCGGCCGCCATTTAACTGCCACATAATCTGCGATACAGTGGCTTCTGCAATAATATCAATATGGGTTTCAACCGTGGACATTTTAGGAGAGATGCTGTTAAAATAGCCCAGATTATCGTAGCCGATCACACTGATATCTTCCGGCACAGAAAGACCGGATTTGCGGATGGCATTTACTGCGCCGGTAGCCAGCCGGTCATTAAAGGCAAAAACAGCAGTGGGGAGAGAGTCCCTGTGAGTTGCTACAAAGTCTGTAAACAGGTTCTCGGCTGCTTCATACAGCCAGGAATCGGTTTCCAGGATCAGCTCCGGCTGCAAGGGAGTACCGGCCTCGGTAAATGCCCGTTTAACTCCTTCCATACGCTCCTGGTTGGAAATATAGCTTCGCACTCCAGCTAATACTGCCACACGCTGATGGCCGTTTTCGATCAGATGGCGTCCTGCCAGGTAAGCACCCTGTACGTTATCTGAAAGAATAGAAGGAAGTTCCGGGGAACAGCTGTTAACCAGTACAGAGGGAATTTTATTTTCCACTGCCAGACGGATATGGCGGCGGGAAACGTTGCTTACAAAGACAATCCCGGACAGTCCCAGAGGGGCGATTTTGGCTGCCATATCATCCTCATCATCCAGAGTGGTATAGATGAGGGAGCAGCCTTTCGGCTGAAAGTTCTGCTCCAGAAGACTGAACAATGTAGAGTAAAAGGGTTCTGTGATCAGATTTCCTCTGGGAAGAAGAAAGCCAATGTTTTTATTGGATATGACCTCGGAAGACTCAGAGCCTTCTGACTGCCGACTCAGCACAATAGTGCCTTTGCCCGGTTTTTTTTCAATTAAGCCTTCATCAGCCAGCAGCTGCATGGCTTTTCTTAAGGTGCTTCTGTTTACGTCATAATGCATGGAAAGACTCTGCTCAGTGGGCAGAAGAGAATTCTCTTCATAGGTACCATCCATGATAGACTGCCTCAGATCATCATATATAGCTGTATAGCGAAATTTTTCTTTGCTCATAAACCTACCTGATTTCTACCAACATTTACGAATTGGTTGATACTTTTGTTGATATTTTTAGTCTAACATATATTAAATGGCTTCACAACCGGATTTTCTTCTGCTGTATTGCTGTTAGTCTTCTTTCATAGCCATTTCATAGGCTTCCTTCATCAGTTCTTCTGTTAATGGCTTTGGATTGCAGGTAATATGTCCGGTTGTCCGTTTGATTACATCAATCAGGTAATCCATTTCCGGTTCTTCCTTCATATAGGGCTTTAAGCAGGACGGAGCATGGATTGCCTTCTGCAGCTGCTTGATCCGGTCAAGGAGATGTTCAATGTTTTCCTTATTAGACAGGCTGCTGTCTCCAACTCCCATTGCATGGGAAATTTTTACATATTTCTCTTCTGCATATTCGCTGTTCAGACGGATGGATGCAGGCAGGAAAATGGAGCAGGCGTCACCATGGGGAATACCATATTCACCGCCCAAAGGCTGTGCCATAATGTGGGCGATACCGATACCGGCTGTAATTGCACAGCCTCCCAGATAGCTTGCCAGCATCATACCGGCTCTGGCATCAACATCATCCGGATTGGAATATGCCTTTTCCAGATTTTCATTCACCAGTTCAATGGCCTTTAAGCCGTACATCTCGGTAAGAGGAGTAGCATTTAATGAAACAAATGATTCGATGGCATGGCTCAAAGCATCCATTCCTGTAGCTGCTGTGATTGCCGGAGGCAGTGTCAGTGTTAGTGCGGGATCCAGTACAACCACATCTGCGATCATTGTATTGTGATAAAGGCTTTTTTTCAGATGGTTGTTATTGTTGATGACAACGCTTGTTTTAGTTGCTTCTGCACCGGTACCGGAAGTTGTGGGGATAGCAATAAACAGAGGCGGTTCAACGGTAACAGCTCTTCCTCTCATCTGATAATCCTCAGTGTCTCCGCCGTTTACTGCCAGCATACCGATTACTTTGGCAGCATCAATTACACTTCCGCCGCCTAAAGCGATGGTACAGTCACAATTTTCTTCCATATAGATATCACGGCCATGGTCAATGGTCTGTAAGGATGGTTCTGTTTTTACTTCATAGGGAACTACCTCCAGACCGGAAGCCTTAAGCAGTTCAGAAAGCTCATTATAAGTCGAAAACTGAGAACTGAAGGTTACAAAAAGAACCTTCTTTTTATTATACCAGTTTAAGATTCCGGGAATTTCCTGAATCTTATTTTTTCCAAAGATAAGACGTCTGTTAAATACCATTTCAAAATTTTCTGGAAACTTCATAAAATAAATACCTCCTTGGATGATAAGCTTTATGTTTGTTTATCTGCTTCACTTCTTAGTATACATGAAAAAAATAAAAAGTCAACATTGCAATCAACCTTTTTATAAAATAAAAGTCAACAATATAAAAACACAGACATACATATATAGAAGGAAATGTATACAAAAATAACAAAATACATGTAGGAGCAGGGGCATAAATTAAAGAAATGAATAAAACAATGGAAAAAATTTGTCAAACTGTTGTCTTTTATATTGACAATATGGCAAACGATATGTATACTTATTTATATAAACAAATCTTGCAAAATGTTGGTTTTAAGAAAGGAGAATATTATGAGTGAATGTTTCTATTGTGAGGACGGGGAAAAGCGAAAGAGTCTGATGATTGAGATATGCAGGCTTAAGTATTCAACCGTATATTTAAACCGCAATCAGAAATACCGTGGCAGATGTGTAGTCAAATTAAATGATCATAAGACAGAGTATTTTCAGATGGATACAGAGGAACGGAATGGATATTTTGCAGAGACCGCAGCAGTAGCAAAAGCAATTTTTGAACTGTATCATCCAGATAAAATCAATTATGCAACCTTTGGAGACCTGGTTCCTCATGTTCACATCCATGTGGTTCCCAAGTACCAGAACGGGGCAGACTGGGGAAGTCCCTTTGATGATACACAGGGAAAGGTTGTTTTAGAGGAAGCAGAGTATCAGGAAATGGTTGATGCTTTAGGAGCAAAGATTAAAGAGCTGATGAATTATTAATTATAGGGAGGAAGAGAGAACATGAAGAAATTATTAGCAATTGCACTGGCAGCAGCAATGACAGCAAGCCTTACCGCCTGCGGAGAAGATGCAAAGATTACCACAGCAGCACCAAAGGAAGAGACAACAGCCGGAGAGGAAGCCGCAGCAGACGCAGGAGAGAAAAAGACAGGATCTGAGATGACCTGGAAGCTGGCGACAGATGCAGCAAGAGATTATCCTACTACAAAAGCACTGATTCGGTTTGCAGATGAGATGTATGAGAGAAGTGAGGGACGTATTGCAGTTGATATTTACGAATCCTCTATTCTGGGAGATGAGATTTCCTATATGGAGCAGTTGCAGACAGGTACCGTAGATGTAGCAAAGCTGTCCATCGGAACCTTAAGCGGCTTGTATGATGAAACCCAGGTATTCCTGCTTCCATTCCTGTTCAAGAATAACACAGAGATGTGGAAGGTGCTGGAGGGAGAAACCGGAGAGTACGTATTAAATGGCTTAAATGATTACAGTATTCAGGGTATTGGATTTACAGACTGTGGAAGCCGCTGCTTCTATACCACTGAAGAAATTAAAACCATTGAAGATTTTAAAGGAAAGGCCATTCGTGTACAGAACAACCAGCTGATGAACTCCATGATTGACTGCCTGGGTGCAAATCCGGTAAATGTAGCTGCCAATGAGGTATACAGCGCACTGCAGACCGGCGTATGTAAGGGCGGAGAAAATAATCCAAATATCATTTTATCCGACAGCTTATATGAGGTAGCTCCATATGTGTTGCTGGATAATCATACAACCACCATGGACGTAATCTGCATGAACCTGGATCTGTGGAATTCCTTAAGCGAAGAGGATCAGACCATTGTAAGAGAAGCAATGGCAGCTGCAACAGAGTATGACAGGGAGATTTGGGACGCTTCTGTAGAAGAGGCTTTGAAGAAGCTGGAGGAAGGCGGAGCAACCGTTGTTCAGCCGGATGATGCAGTTCTCGATTCTTTTAGAGCAGCTATGGATCCGATCTATGAGGAATACGCTGGCAAATATGAAACTCTGTTAAACATGATAAATGAAGATCTGAAGTGATTCTTACCATTAAAAATAGGGGATTGAAGATGAAAGAGAAAATAGAGAGCGTGATCTCAGCCGTATTTTCCCTGGTAGAGATCATTTGCCGTATCGTTTTGATTTTCATGGTGTGTACCGTAACTGCCCAGGTTATTTTCCGGGCATTGGGAAGCAACATCAAATGGTGTGAAGAGGTAATGCTGATCCTTTTGGATACAATGATGTTCCTTTTGCTTCCTATTGGTGTGAAGGATGACCTTCATATTCGTATTGAGGCATTTGCAAAATATTTTCCCAGAAAATTCAAGGTATTTTTAGTGTATTTCAGTAATGTGGTGCTTACGATTGTATCTTTATGTATGATACGCTATGGATTTTATCTGGTAGAAAAAACAAACTCAAAATTCACAATTACGGGACTTCCAAGAAAGTATTTATACATGATTACCGTTATCAGCGGTGTTTTATGTCTGGTTATGACCATTGCAAAGTTTTTTGGGATGTTTCCTACAAAGTCAACAGAGGATTTCTTAAATCCGCCAGTCACAGATGAAAGCTTATCATAGGGAAAGGGGGGCTTTACAAGATGGATTCAAATACAATTGCTATGATTATTCTTTTTACAACGTTTATGATCTTTATGATTATGCGTGTACCTGTAACCTTCAGTATGCTGGGAGCCTGTGTTATTACTGCCCTTTACCTTGGACCTAAATATGTATCTACAATTTTCCTGCGTCTGGGTGATGGCGTACAGTCCTTCTCATTCCTGGCAATTCCGTTCTTTATCTTTGCCGGAGATATTATGTCGGCAGGAGGTATTTCCGATCATCTGGTAGAGGTGGCAAATGTAATGGTAGGCCGTTTCAGAGGCGGACTTGCCTATGTAAACGTAATTGCGTCTACATTTTTTGGCGGTATATCTGGTTCGCCTACAGCGGATGTATCCTCTTTGGGACCCATTGAGATTGGCATGATGACAAGAAGCGGTTATGACAGAGATTTCTCTGTTGCAACCACGGCTGCAACGGCTACTCAGGCTCTGATTATTCCTCCCAGCCATAATATGATTATCTATGGCATGGCGGCAGGAGGACTTTCAACAGGCAGGCTGTTCCTTGCTGGTATCGGACCGGGTCTGGTGCTCTGCGGGGCAATGTGTCTTCTGGTTGCAAAAACAACAGTTAAGCGAGGCTATCCCAGAGGGCCAAAGTATACCTTCCGTGAAGCTCTTAAGATCATGCGGGACGGTTTCCTTGGCGTAATGACAATCGTTATTATTATGCTGGGTGTATGTACAGGTATTTTTACTACAACAGAAAGTGCGGCAATTGCCTGTGTTTATGCACTGATTATTACATTATTTGTGTATAAGAGTATTAAAATTAAGGATATCTGGGGAATTGCAAAGAAATCTCTTGCAACACTGGCTATGATTTTGAGTATCATTGCTGCGGCGAATGCATTCTGCTATCTTATGAGCCTTATGCAGGTGCCTGCAAAGATTACCCAGCTTCTGCTGACTATTTCCGATAACCGCTATGTGGTATTGATTCTGATTAATATCCTGCTGCTGGTTCTAGGCTGTTTCATGGACGTAGCACCGCTGATCCTGATTATGACTCCTATCCTGCTTCCGGTAGTAGAAGCACTGGGTATGGATCCGGTTCAGTTTGGTATTGTAGTAATGATGAATCTGGCAATCGGTTCTCTGACACCGCCGGTAGGAACCACTCTGTTTGCAAGCTGTGCGGTTGGAGGAATATCGGTAGAAAAGGTAACGAAGTCACTGCTTCCGTACTATGCAGTAATGGTTGTAGCCTTAATCCTCGTTACCTATGTTCCCGCATTCTCCATGACCCTGCCTAACTTACTGATGCATTAATCCTGTCCGAAAAGGAGGAGCTATGATTAGACAATGGAATGAAGAATCCTTAGACCATCGAAATACTCTTTTATATGCAATGGGCATATCGGAAGAGGATGCCAAACGTCCGGTGATTGGGCTGATCAATTCGTGGAATGAGATGAATCCGGGTCATTTCCCTTTTGATAAAAGCGTCATCCAGGAAATGAAGGAGGAGATTTATAAAGCAGGAGGACTCGCTCTTGAATTGCCTGTAAGCGGAGTTTGCGATGGTATTTGTTCCAATACGCCAGGAGACCGCTATACTCTTCCGGCAAGAGACCTGGTATCCAGCGAGGTTGAGACAGTTGCAGAGCTGAATATGCTGGAGGGTATGGTTCTAATGGCCACCTGTGACAAGGTAGTGCCAGGTATGCTGATGGGAGCCCTCAGGGTGAATATTCCTACGGTTATGTTTACCGGCGGATATATGGCTGCCGGAAGATACAAGGAGCATATGCTTACTTTAACACATACCAAACAGGCATATGCAGCCTATGTAGAAGGAAAGATTACAAAAGAGGAGTATAAAAATGTAGTGCGTCATGCCTGTCCTACTCCGGGCGCCTGCCCTTTTATGGGAACAGCCAATACCATGTGTGCTATGGCAGAGATTTTGGGATTTTCGCCCCATGGAAATGCCAGCGTGAGAAGCCAGAGCGAAGAATGGCGTCACATGGCAAGAGAGGCTGCAAAGCAGCTCATGGATGCGGTAAAGGCAGAAAAAATCCCCTCTGACTTTATTACAGAGGAGAGCTTTAAAAATGCGGTCAGATATATGATGGCAACCGGAGGCTCTACAAACAGCCTTCTCCATATTCCGGCTCTGGCCCGTCAGGCAGGAATTGAGATAACGCCGGAAACCTTTGACCAGATCAGCCGGGAAATACCTTTAATCAGTACCATTTACCCCAATCATCCTACTTATACAATGGAGGAATTTGACCGTGCAGGCGGGCTGGGAGCTGTAGTTAAGGAGCTTTTAAAGACAGAAAAGTTTGATGGAAGTTCAGATGGAATGTTTGGGACGATTGCACAGAAGGCAGAGCTTTCAGATAACAATGATACAGAGGTTATCCATAGGGTAGATGATCCGATCAGCCATCAGGGCGGCCTGGCAGTACTTCATGGAAATATTGGTACAGACAGTGCGATTGTCAAATTCAGTGCAGTGGCAGACAGCGCAGTTTCCTTTGAAGGGACAGCCAGATGTTATGACTCTCAGGATGAAGCATGGCAGGCAGCTCTTAAAGATGAGATAAAGGCCGGAGAGGTGGTAATTATCCGCTATGAAGGGCCAAAAGGAAGCCCTGGAATGCCTCATATGGAAACATTTATGGCTGCTATTCTGGGAAAAGGGCTTGGAGAAAAGGTGGCTCTGGTATCAGATGGAAGATTTTCCGGAGCAACAGGAGGTCTGGCAATTGGACATGTGAGTCCGGAGGCCTATGAAGGAGGAAACATTGCTTTTATCAGGAACGGCGACCGGATTCACATTGATATTCCATCCAGAACACTTACTGCAGATATCAGTGAGGAAGAATTAGAAGAGAGAAAAAAGGGCTGGAAGCCCATAGAAAAGGCAGCAGGCGGCTGGCTGAAAAACTATAAGAAAAATTGTACCTCTGCTCACAGAGGGGCTACAATTTACTGGGATTAACAGAGAAGGTAAAAGATCCTCTGCTGCATTCAATCAGTGCGGCAGGGGCTTTTTTTGAGGAAAGGAGAGAAGCGGATGGAGATCCAAACAGAGAGAGTCCGTCACGTAGTAGCAGGTTCGGGAGCAGCAGGGTTTCAGACAGCAATCCGGCTTTTTGAGGGAGGAGAACGGGATGTGGTATTGATTACAGAGAATCGGAAAGCAGGTACTTCCCGGAATACAGGCTCCGATAAACAGACGTACTATAAAATTTCTCTTGCAGGGGATCAGATGGATTCAGTGGCAAACATGGCTCAGGATCTTTTTGAAGGCGGATGTGTGGATGGGGATACAGCTCTCTGTGAGGCTGCTTTATCTGCCAGAGGTTTTTATTCTCTGGTAGAGATGGGGGTGCCATTTCCGGAGAGTCTTTTTGGTGAGAGTGCGGGGTATAAAACAGACCATGATTTCGGAAGGAGAGGAACCAGCGCAGGCCCCTATACCTCACGGCTGATGACAGAACGGCTTGAGGAAAAGGCGGACAGGCTGGGAATTGTCATATATGATCATTTGCAGATCATACGCCTTTTAGTAAAAAATGAAAAAATATATGGCTTTTTATGCCTGGATACGGAGACAGATGAATACCGTCTGATTTGGTGTGAAAACGGTATTTTGGCTACGGGGGGACCGGGAAGGCTGTATTTTGACAGTGTATATCCGGAATCACAGTCAGGTGCAAATGGACTGGCTCTGGAAGCAGGAGTAAAGGGGAAAAATCTGACGGAATGGCAGTATGGGATTGCATCCAGATATCCCCGTTGGAATGTAAGCGGCACTTATATGCAGGCACTCCCTGTAGTTATGTCTGCTGCAGAAGATGGTACTGATGAAAGGGAATTTCTGCTTCCATTTTTTTCCACACGAGAAGACATGATGTCAGCTATATTTTTAAAGGGATATCAGTGGCCTTTTGATACGGACAGGATTTGGAATGGATCTTCTGTTATTGATCTTCTGGTATATCAGGAAACGGTTCTTTTTGGAAGGCGGGTATATCTGGATTTCAGAAGAAATACAGGGAATGAAGAAATACAGGGAATGAAGAAATCTGCTTCCAGAAGCTTTCAAAGGAAGCGTATGATTATCTGAAGCAGGCAGGGGCGGACAAAGGAACCCCATTTGAACGGTTGAAAATCATGAATCCTCAGGCAGCAGAATTTTATAAAGAGCATGGAATTGATCTAAAAGAGCAGCCTTTGGAGATTGCAGTTTGTGCCCAGCATAATAATGGCGGCTTGTCAGTAGACTGTTGGTGGGAAACCGACGTGAGGAATCTTTTTGCGGTAGGAGAGGCCAGTGGAACTCATGGTATAAAAAGGCCAGGCGGAAGCGCTTTAAATGCAGGCCAGACAGGTGCTTTGAGAGCTTCACAGAGAATCCTGCAAAGATGCCGGCAAACATACGAAAAATCTGACAAATGGGAGAGAGAGACTGAAACAGAAAAGGAGTTGTTAAGGGAAGCAGAAATGTTTTTGGAGACAATGGAGCATAGCAGTGGAGAAGAATCTCTGGAGGAGGCATGGATTCACGCACAAAAGGAGATGAGTGCTTCCGGAGGCATGATCCGTAGCCGGGACAGTCTTCTGAAGCGGTATAAGGAAATTGAAGAGGAGCTTAAACAGTTTCCGAAGGGACTAAAAATTATCTTAAAGAGCCAGCGCAGCCTTCTGTTCCATTACAGGGAGCTTTTGCTGGCGCAAAGGGCTTATACGTATGCTATGCTGGATTATATGGAGCATGGAGGAAAGAGCAGAGGATCTGCCCTGTATACAGATCAGGAGGGCAGAAAGCCCTTAGAGCAGCTTCCTGAGCTGTTTCGATGCAGGTTGGATCAGGGAGAACATTCCGGAATGATACAGGAGGTGTGCATGGATCACAGGGAATGTAATGCCTGGTGGAGACCTGTAAGAGAGATTCCAAAGACAGACCTATTCTTTGAGAATGTATGGAAAGAATTTCGTCTGAGGAATCATTTAATAAAAAAATGAACCTATACCACCTCATTCCCCTCTATATAACAGGTGCACCCAAAAAGATAACAAAATGATTCAACAAGAAACAAGGAGGAACGGCCATGGATGAGCAGTGGGCCAAAAGCCTGGCATGCAGGGTTGCGGCGGGAGACCGGGAGGCATTTGACGAGTTGATGAGACATTTTTATCCGGGCCTTCTGCGGGCAGCGTATCTGATCGCAGGAAACAGGGCAGACAGTGAGGACATTGTTCAGGAGACATTTACTGCCTGCTGGATCAACCGGATGCGGATCCGGGATCCGGAGCATATAGGGAAATGGCTTTATCGAACCATGACCAGAGAAGCATGGCGGGTGGGAAGAAGGAATAGGAGAGAACAGCCTGTAGAGGAGGTGCTTTCTGAGGATACCTCCGGAAATGGATCTGTGCTGGATGATGTAGTAAATGCTTCCGGAAGGCAGGAACTGTTTGCAGCTATAGCAGCTCTTCCGGTCAAACAGCGTACTGTTTTAGTGTTGTATTATTATAATGGAATGTCCACACGGGAGATTGCAGCAGTGGCGGGCTGTTTGGAAGGAACTGTAAAATCCCGGCTGTTTACAGCCAGAAAGAATCTGAAGACAGCGCTTACAAAGGAGCGCGCCATGGGAAGGGAGGCACTTTTATGAAGCAGCTGACAGGCAGAGAAGATGAAAAAATGGATTCGTTTCTCCGGAATGCATTGAAGGAACAGGCAGAGACGCTGGCGATCGGGCCAGAGCAGACAGAACGGATGTGCAGAGGCGTTTATCAGAGAATAGAGGAGGAAGGTTCAATGAGAAAAACATGGAATATGAGGAAAACAGCTATTTTGGCAGCAGCAGTATGTTTGGTTGGAGCAATGACCGCAGTGGCGGCAGGGCAGGTAAAGACAGCTATATCCTCCTCCAGCCATGCAGAGGATTTCACGGAATACAGCCAGCTGGCAGAGAAGGAAGAGCAGCTGGGACTTAACACAAAGGCGCCGGAGGCATTTTCAAACGGATACCGCTTTGCATATGGTACTCCTGTTTACAGCAGGGGAGAGGATGAGCAGGGAAATGTGGTAAAGGAGCAGCAGGATCTGTCTCTGATGTATTCAAAGGAAAATATGGCGGATCTGAGCCTGAATATCGAACACGGCAATTTATTTGATGAATCCGATGCTCCCGATCAGACCGCCGTGCATGAGGGGATTACATTAAAGTACAGCCAGGATCATTACCGTATGGTTCCCCCGGATTATGAGCCAAGCGCAGAAGAGAAGGCCCAGGAGGCAGCCGGAGAGCTGGTTATTTCATACGGTACAGACCGGGTGATCGACCAGACAGCCCAGACGCTTACCTGGGAGGACAACGGACAGTTTTATACTCTTCTGGGCTTTGATGTGGAAATGACGCCGGAGGAATTTTACCAGATGGCAGGAGAGATCATAGACGCAGAATGATCTATGAAGCTTTGCAGGTCTCTACAAAAAGCCGGAACAGCCCCATGGCCGCCGGGTCATTCTGCCAGAGATATTCCGGATGCCACTGTACCCCAAGAAAAAAGGGGTAATCCGGCTTTTCTACAGCCTCGATGACTCCATCCGGAGCCCAGCCTACAGGTATAAGGCCCGGAGCAGCATCCTTAATGGCCTGATGATGCTGGCTGTTGACAGAAATACGCTCCAGGCCGCCGGAAGCCTTTGACAAAAGGCTTCCCTTTTTTATATCCACATGATGAGACGGCACGGTATAGTAAAAGGGCTGCTTGTGGGCCAGGGGAAAGGTCCGCTCCATCTGGCTTGGGATATCCTGGTAAATGGTTCCGCCAAGAGCCACATTTAAAAGCTGTATGCCCCGGCAGATACCTAAAATGGGCTTTTTCAGCTCCATGGCAGCTTTAAGGAGGCGGATTTCCATGGAATCTCTGACAGGAGATACATTCCCGCAGGCAGAATGTGTTTCATCCCCAAATAAAAAGGGATGAAGATCCGGGCCGCCAGAAAAGAGAAAGCCGTCACACATGGCGGCCAGCTGGCGCCAGTCCTCGTCGGTGCCCTCCAGAGGAAGAAGGATCGTCAGACCGCCGGCTGCCCGGATTGCTCTGGGATAGGTGGGTCGGAGGCTGGTGTCGTCATTTTCTGTATTGTGTGAAGGTGTGATACCGATGATGGGTTTTACAGGTGTCATAAGAATCCTCCTTAACAAAAAAAGACCACTGCGCGTCTGCCTTTTGGCATATGCAGTGGTCTTTTATGTAGCTGAATTAAGCCTCGATAGCGCCTGTTGGGCAAGCAGCTGCACAAGTTCCGCAGTCGATGCAAGCGTCAGCGTCGATAACGTACTTGCCGTCTCCCTCAGAGATTGCATTTACTGGACATTCGCCAGCACAGGTTCCGCAGCTTACGCAAGCGTCAGTAATTACGTGTGCCATAATGAAAGTACCTCCTTTATTTAATGTATACATTGTTCTTATATTCTATACTAAAACTCTTAATTATTCAAGAGGAAAATGCTGCCGGAAAGGCAGGGGATTGTACAAATTTGAAAGCAATCCCCTATAGTCCCCGGCTTTCCCTCATTCCTTTCAGGATGATCTGGCGGGCTTTTGCAGCTGCCTCTTTTGAAAGAGGAGCAGTATGTTCAAGGGGATAGGGGATTCCCAGATTTTTGTATTTCACCTTTCCCATATCGTGATAGGGCAGTACGTCCAGAGCCTTAATATTGGAACGCATTCCCAGATATTGGCCAAGCCTTAGAAGATATTCCTCCTGGTCAGTGATTCCCGGAACCACTACATGGCGGATCCATACAGGGATTTTCTTTTCCTCAAGATAAGATTCAAAGGCCATCACCGGCTGCTGGGGCTGGCTGCAGAGCTTTTCATGCTCCGTCGGGTCAATGTGCTTGATATCTAAAAGCACCAGATCGGTTACAGCCATCAGGCGGTCAAACTGTTCCAGGACAGCCGGATTTTCCGGATGGAAGGTGATGCCGGAGGTGTCCAGACAGGTGTGGATGCCCCTTTTTTTTGCCTCTGTAAAAAGCTCCGTCACAAAGCGGATCTGCATCAGGGGTTCCCCGCCGCTGACTGTGATTCCGCCTTTGGTATAGAAATGCTTCATTTTATCATACTGGGCTAAAAGCTCCTCCACTGAGGTGAGAGTGCCGCCCTTTGGATCCCAGGTATCGGGATTATGGCAGTAAAGGCAGCGCATGGGACATCCGCTTAAAAATACTACCATGCGGATTCCCGGCCCGTCTACCGTACCGCAGCTTTCAATGGAATGTACCCGTCCTGACATAATGAAAACCTCCGTTTCTTAAAAGCCGCAGGCAGATGCCGGAATGCATCTGCCTGTTCGGTCATCATATGATTAAATAGCGTCGTGGAAGGTTCTGGAAATAACCTCGTCCTGCTGTGCCTTTGTGAGCTTGTTGAAGTTTACGGCATAGCCGGAAACGCGCACAGTGAGCTGAGGATATTTTTCAGGATGAGCCTGAGCGTCCAGAAGAGTCTCTTTGGAAAATACATTTACATTTAAGTGATGTCCTCCCTCAGCGGCATATCCGTCTAACAGGGATACCAGGTTGTCGATCTGTGCCTCGCTTGCTTTTACCATAGTGATTGTCCTCGCTTTCTTAAAAATAAAGTTGGTTAAATGCTGCTTAAGCTTCCTCGCTGTCTGCTTCCGTGTCCAGACCCTCAAAAAGGTTTCCGCCCACTTCACAGCCGGCGCAGCCGTTTAATTCTACTTCCAGGTCGCCCATGAAGACCTGATCGTCCTTTCCAAGTGCTCCCGGAATAATGGAGAATGTGTTGGAAATACCGTCCTGCGCATCACGGAATGGAAGCTTCGCTACAGATGCCAGGGAAGCAACTGCGCCGTGGCTGTCTCTGTGGTGCATAGGGTTGGCGCCTGGTGCAAAGGGCTGTCCGGCCTTTCTTCCGTCAGGAGTAGAGCCGGTATTCTTTCCATAAACTACATTGGAGGTAATGGTTAAAATGGAAGTGGTAGGGATACCGCCTCTGTAGGTGTGATTTCCCTTGATATAGCTCATAAAGGTGTGTACAAGGTCAGAAGCAATCTGATCCACCCGGTCATCATTATTTCCATATTTCGGGAAATCTCCCTCTACAATGTAATCGGTTACAATGCCCTTTTCGTTGCGGACGGTCTTTACCTTTGCATACTTGATGGCAGATAAGGAGTCAGCCACAACGGACAGGCCGGCAATACCGGTTGCAAACCAGCGTGTTACCTTCTTGTCATGAAGAGCCATCTGCAGGCGTTCATAGCAGTAGCGGTCATGGTTGTAGTGGATGATGTTTAAGGCATTTACATAAACGCCTGCCAGCCATTTCATCATATCCTTATACTTGTCCATTACCTCGTCATAATCCAGGTATTCGCTGGTAACGGGGCGGTACTTAGGTCCGATCTGCTTGCCGGAGATCTCGTCTACGCCGCCGTTGATGGCATAGAGCAGACACTTTGCCAGGTTAGCTCTTGCGCCGAAGAACTGCATTTCTTTGCCCACGCGCATACTGGAAACACAGCAGGCGATTGCGTAATCATCACCATGTGTTACACGCATGAGGTCGTCATTTTCATACTGAATGGAGGAAGACTCAATGGAGGTTTTTGCGCAGAAGCGCTTAAATGCCTCAGGCAGCCTTGTGGACCACAGTACGGTCAGATTTGGCTCAGGCGCAGTACCCAGGTTCTTTAAGGTGTGCAGGTAGCGGAAGGACATCTTTGTTACCAGAGGACGTCCGTCCAGGCCGATGCCGCCGATGGACTCAGTTACCCAGGTAGGATCGCCGGAGAACAGTTCATTGTACTCAGGAGTACGGGCGAATTTCACCAGACGCAGCTTCATGATAAAGTGGTCTACAAACTCCTGGATTTCCTGCTCGGTGTACGTTCCTGCCTTTAAGTCGCGCTCGGCATAGATATCTAAGAAGGTTGAGGTGCGTCCCAGGGACATAGCTGCGCCGTTCTGCTCCTTTACGGCTGCCAGATAGCCGAAGTACAGCCACTGGATGGCTTCCTTTACATCCTTTGCAGGCTTTGAAATATCAAAGCCGTAGATGCGTCCCAGCTCCTTTAATTCCTCAAGTGCACGGATCTGCTCGGAAAGCTCCTCCCGCTCACGGATTACATCAGAGTACATAATGGTTCTGGTAGAATCCTTTTCCTCTTTCTTCTCTTCGATCAGAGCATCTACACCGTAAAGCGCTACACGGCGGTAATCGCCGATAATGCGTCCACGTCCGTAGGCATCCGGAAGACCGGTGATGATGTGGCTGGAACGGCAGGCTCTCATCTCCGGGGTGTAGGCGTCAAATACGCCCGCATTGTGGGTTTTTCTGTGCTTTGTGAAAAACTCTACGATTTCAGGGTCTACCTCATAGCCGTTGTCCTGGCAGGCCTTTACTGCCATGCGGATACCGCCGTAAGGCTGCAGCGCCCGCTTAAAGGGTTTGTCTGTCTGGAAGCCCACAATGGTTTCTTTATCTTTATCTAGGTATCCGGGGCCATGAGACGTAATGGTGGAAATGATCTTGGTATCCATATCCAGTACGCCGCCGGCCTCACGCTCTTTGGCAGAGAGCTCCATTACCTGATTCCAGAGAGCCTCTGTATTTTTTGTAGGCCCTTCAAGGAAGGCGTCATCGCCGTCGTAGGGGGTGTAGTTTTTCTGGATGAAGTCGCGGACATTGATTTCATGCTGCCATACACCTGGTGTAAATGTGTTCCATTCTGTTCTCATGGACGTTTCCTCCTGTAAAATGTGATTTGGGGATACTTTTTGGGGTATCTCTTTGAATAAAGTTAGTCTACTATAATTTCATGAAAAAATCTGTTGCAAATGCAACAAATCAATAAAATTGTATACTGTATCCCAAAAAATACATAACTTTAGACAAACAATACTATACCAGAAAAATTGAAAAATGATACAGGAAAATACAGGGCTTGCCAAAAAAAACAAAATGTATTATGCTGATAAAAGCGAATAAAAATGCGCAGAATACTTTTAATATGAAAGTATTACAGATAATAAGGAGGAAAATACAGATGAAGATTGAAAAGACAATGCTCATCGGCGAGCTGATCCAGATGCATGAGCTGATCCCTCAGATGCTGATGGGCGCTGGTATGCACTGCTTAGGCTGCCCGGCTTCTCAGGCTGAGTCTCTGGAAGAGGCCTGCATGGTACATGGGATTGACTGCGATACCCTGGTATCCCAGATGAATGAAATTCTTGCTGATAAGTAAGACAGGTCTGCATATGCGGAGACAGGATAGGGCTGCTTTAAGATGCTTTTGGGGCATTTAAGGCAGTCTTATTTTTACGATAGGAGGTATTTGGAGAAATGGGGCGTTTTAAACCCTTTGCAGCCTGTGTGTTTCCGGCCGTATTTGCCTTTGCGCTCTCCGGGATCTATGCGATCGTAGACGGATTTTTCGTAGGACGCAGCATTGGAGATACGGGACTTTCGGCCATCAATATTGCATATCCGGTCACTGCCCTGATCCAGGCAGCGGGTACAGGGACCGGTATGGGAGGAGCGGTTATGTATTCCGTTCGTCTGGCAGAAAAGAGGGACAGCGAGGCGGAGAATTTTATGAAGGGCGTCTTTTTTTATCTTGCCCTTACAGGCATTCTGCTTACAGTCATTTTATTTCCCTTAACAGACCCTCTGCTGTCCCTTATGGGAGCAGATGGAGAGCTGATGAAGCCCGGACGGGAATATCTGTCCGTTATTGTTCTGGGTTCTGTTTTTCAGGTCTTTGGAACCGGCGTTGTACCGCTGATCCGCAATCAGGGAAAATCGGTACAGGCCATGTACTGTATGATCGGCGGTTTTGTGACTAATATTTTTTTAGATTATCTCTTTGTCTGGGTTTTACGGCTTGGAATGGCGGGAGCGGCCTGGGCCTCTGTGGCAGGACAGGCCGTCACCATGGCAGGCGGCCTTTTGTGTATGAGAGGGCAGAAAATCCCGGTGGGGATCCCGCGCCAGGCGCTTTCCGTTTTTTTCAGCATTTGGCGGATCGGGCTGGCTCCCTTTGGAATTACCATGTGCCCGATGATTTCGCTGCTCCTTATGAACCGGGCGTCCCTTCAGTACGGAGGTTCTGAAGGTGTGGCCTGCTATGCCTGTATTGCCTATGTGATCACAATTATGTATCTGATCCTTCAGGGGGTGGGGGATGGGAGTCAGCCTCTGATGAGCCGCTTTTACGGCGAGGATAATAAAAAAGAGGTCCGCATTACGCGGACCATGGCGTATGCAGCCGCCGCCGTCATGGGAGTGGCGCTGGCAGTGCTTTTGTATTGGTGCAGAAACGGAATCGGAGTTCTGTTTGGAGCATCCGAAACCGTATCTCTGGCAGTTGGAACGGATCTGTATATATTTCTGGCGGCGGTGCCGTTTCTGGCCTTTCTGCGAGTTACAACTGCTGGCTTTTACGCCACAGAACAGACCCGATTTTCCTATATGATCGTTTATGGAGAACCCATATTTTTAGCCCTTCTGCTTCCTGTGCTCCCGGCCTGGATGGGATTAAAGGGCGTCTGGTGGAGCCAGACCGGAGCCCAGATCCTTACGGCCCTTATGGGCTGGGGGCTTAAGCTCTGGTCAGACCGGGTGCATGGATACACTGCAGATGCGGTTTAATCCAGATCCTTTGGCAGCAACAGATTCAGTGTCACTGCAGTAAGGGTAGCGATTACTACGGGAGAGGTTCCGAAAATGGTTTTCGCCCATTCCGGGAACTGTGCGAAGCAGTCTGCTACCTGGATTACGCCGATGCCCAGGGCAACGGATAAGCCTACAACGGCTGTATTTCTGGTATTAAGTCCTTCTTTTACCACAAGCTTGATGCCGGTCATGGCGATCATGGCAAATACGGATACGGTAGCGCCGCCCAGTACGCAGGAGGGAACAGTAGTCAGCAGGGCAGAAAACTTGGGAATCAGTCCTGCCAGCACGATTATCACTGCAGCCAGTCCCAGAACCACGCGGTTTACGACCTTTGTCATGATGACAATACCTACGTTCTGGCTGAAGGTTGCAGTAGGAAGCCCGCCGAAGAGGGAGTCGATGATACTGATGATACCGTTTCCGATGATGCCTCCGGACATTTCTTCAGATTGAACCGGACGGTTTAATCCGCCGCCTGCGGTTGAAGTAAAGTCGCCCATGATTTCCAGAGAGCCCACCACAAACATGATCGCCATGGAAATGATGGCTGTAATGTCAAATTTCATTCCGAAGTATAAGGGTGGGGTGAACTGGAACCAGCTGGCCTCGCCTATGCTTTCAAAGGAAATCATTCCCAGCGCAAGTGCTGCCAGATAGCCGCAGACAATGCCGATGAGGATAGAGGCCATCTTGCAGATTCCTTTTGTAAAATAGTTAAAAAAGGTTACAATTACCAGTGTAAAGATTGCCAGAGCCCAGTTTTTTACGCTTCCGAAATCCGGCGCTCCGGAGCCTACCGCCATATAGGTAATGGCGGTAGGGTACAGGGAAAATCTGATGGTAAATACCACTGTTCCCGTTACCAGAGGAGTGAAAATTTTACTTAGCTTATTATAAAATAATCCTACAAGGATTGCCACAAAGCCGCCTGCCAGCTGTGCTCCCAATATGGTGGGCATTCCGAACTGTGCTCCCAGGGCAATCAGCAGGGGCACATGGGCAAAGCTGGCGCCCATGATAACGGGAAGCCCTGAGCCGCAGAGCCGGAAGGGTGGAAAGAGCTATATGAGTGTGGCAAGCCCGGAGATCAGCAGAGAGGCCTGAATTAAGCGGACCTGATCGGATGCGCTTAATCCGGTGACTCCGGAAAGAATAATGGCCGGTGTAACGCAGCCCACAATCATGGCGACTACATGCTGGGCGGCCAGAGGAAGGGCCTCTGAAAATCGCGGGATGCCGTTTACTTCTGTTACTTTAGCGTATTGCTTCTGACTCATTTTACCTTCTCCTTTCTGTGGACTGTGGCCTTATGGCTGATTGAGATAGTCAGTCACAAGAGCATTTGCCTCCTCTGTAACCTTCTCTTCATCAATTCCGGTGAGCTTTCCTTCTTTCACCACAACATTTCCATTTGCAACCGTATAATCCACGCTGCTCTTTAAACCAACGGTGCAGAGCATGGAGGTTACGTCAAACTGAGCGCCCACCAGCTCCAGCCGGTTTAAGTCAACAAGGAAGAAGTCGGCAGCCATACCGGGAGCAATCCGTCCCAGCTTTTCACGGCCTAAAAGGCTGGCGCTGCCTGCAGTTGCCATTTTTAAGATATCATATCCGCCGGGGGCCTGATTGCTGCTGTTTAAGCGGTGGAGAAGGTAGGCCACGCGCATTTCCTCCAGCAGGTTGGAGCCGTCATTGCTGGCGGAGCCGTCTACCGCAAGGCCTACGGGAACACCCAGTTCAAGCATCTGAGGAATCTTCGCAATGCCTGAGGACAGCTTCATGTTTGAAATCGGACAGTGGGCAACTCCGGTTTTGGTTCGGGCCAGATATTTAAGCTCTTCATCAGTAAAATGAATTCCGTGAGCATACCATACGTCATCCCCTGTCCAGCCCAGGCTTTCCATATATTCCAGAGGGCGCATATGAAAATGGCTTAAGGTGAAATTTTCCTCATCCTTCGTCTCTGCCAGATGGGTGTGGAGGCGTACCTTCAGCCTGCGGGCCAGCTTTGCAGATTCGCGCAGCAGCTCTCCGGATACGCTGAAGGGAGAACAGGGAGCCAGAGCTACCTGATGCATGGCATAAGGGTTCGGGTCGTGGAACTTCTTTACGGCCTCTTCGCAGTCGGAGAGGATTTCATCCACGGTCTGAACCACGCTGTCAGGAGGAAGCCCTCCATCCTTTACGCTTAAATCCATGCTTCCTCTGGTGGCGTGGAAACGGATGCCCAGGGCGTCGGCGGCTGCAAACTGGGCGTCCAGAATTCCCTTATTATGGCCCTTTGGGAATACATAGTGGTGATCCAGACAGGCAGTACAGCCATTTTTAAGCAGTTCGCCCATACCTGTAAGAGAGCTGTAGTATGCTACGTTCTCGTTTACATTTTTCCATATTTCGTATAAAGTTTTCAGCCATGGAAACAGCTCCATGTTCTGTACCTGAGGTAAATTCCGACTGAATGTCTGATATAAATGATGGTGTGTATTGATTAAACCGGGATACATCACCATATGGGATGCGTCGATCACATCATCCGCTGTCATGTCCTCCTGCCCGATCCGGACAATGATTCCATCCTGTACCAACACATTTACGCCATTCAGTACGCGGTCATCTGTGTCACATGTTACAAGATGTTTTACATTTTTGATAAGCAGTGTTTTCATATCACTGACCTCCTTAAAATCATCTGTGCATCATTGACTATATGACTGGTATACTGCTGGCGGTAAAAGGGAAACCATAAACCCAGCTATGTTTTAGACAGCTATATAGATATGATCTTGTCAAAGAACGATGCTTCCACGACAGTCTGCCGTGTGTGTTATAATTATAACAATCAAAAATGGGAGATACAATGTCAATAAGTACAGAATAAACCTCAAAAAAATTGGTAATATCTAACAAAAATTGGTCAGAAAAAAGCAGCTCCCTGTGAGGAACTGCTCTTAACGTATGTTTGGCCTGCAAGGGCCTTCGGATCATAGGCTGTTATCGGATGAGCTGCAGCTTTTTAAGCGCATCCTCCCGGATGACGGTTTCATAATGTTCCTTAAAGTAGGCTTCACCTGCAGAATCTCCGGCCAGTTTTTTGCCATATTCTGCCAGTATGTTGCATATTCTTGAGAAACCGTGTTCATCTGAATCCCTGCGATCCAATACCAGATAATACTGGCGTGTTCCGGGCTTTTTATAAAGTGCATTGGCGACTGTGCAGATATCAGCGACAGCGGCTGCGGCTTCTGCTGCACGATCCAGATCCTCAAATAGAAAGATCCTCAGCGGTTTTCCGATCTGTTTTGTGGAAGCGGTTTCACTATCAGCAGGAACCTGAGGGCTGTCCGTCATATCAGCCATATGCTGGGAAAGAAGGCGTCCCAGATCACCGGCTCCCTCTAAAAATTCTCCGGCTGGGTCAGGCAGGATCTCTTCCTGTGTTTCTTCTGCAGCAGGAGAGAACCGGGCAAACCGTGTGTCAAGCTCTTCAGGATCCTCTATCTTAGTGATCACCAGCATAATGCTTTCAGAAGAAAGAGGAATGGCCTCTACCATCAGGGGAATATCCTCTGCTTCAAAACCTACTTCATTGGAAGCGCGCTGAATCATCTCGCGGAACAGCTTTTTTGCTTTTTCCGTACCGTAAGCCAGTTCGACAATATTGATATTACGGGCGCTCAAGTCAAAGCTGGTGAGCGTACACCGTATTTGATTTTCGTTGATTCGTTCTATCTTCATCGGATCACTTCCTGTTCTGTATATATTTAAAAATGGGTAAACTTCTACAACATAAATATACTACATAACAGGGGGAAATATCAACTGTTTTTCGGTGGTTATCCTCTCGACCATAGACAAGTTACAAAAAATAGAGTAACATTTCCACATGAGATGATATTGTAACGAAAGGAGGGGGAGACAGAGAAGGAGATACTGTTTGGTAAGTATGAATTGATCCAAAAAGCAGGCTCAGGACGTACAGGTACAGTCTGGAAGGCCCGCCATCTGGGGCTGAATGAGTACCGGGCGGTTAAATGTGTGCCCAAGTACAAGGTGGATCACGCTGCTTTCTGCGCGGAGGCCATGGTGCTGAAGAATCTCGATCATCCGGGGATTCCGCTGGTTTATGACTTGGAGGAGGATGCAGATTACTTTTATCTCATTGAAGAATATCTGGAAGGCTGTTCTCTATATGCCCTGATAAAAGATCAGGGTACACTTCAGGAAGATTTGGCAGTTCGGTATGGACTGCAGATCTGTTCTCTTGTTGAATATTTACATCATTCTTGCAATCAACCCATTTTACATTTAGATCTACAACCGAATAATCTGATCATCTGGAATGATACGGTGCGCCTCATTGACTTTGATCATGCGGCGGATCGGATCAGTGCCAATGCCGCCAGAGTACGATACGGCACAGAAGGCTGTGCAGCGCCTGAGCAATATACCTCAGACCATCCGTTAGATGAACGGACAGATATCTATGCCATTGGTGCGGTCCTTCGATTTATGGTAAAGGGAACCCTGAAGCCGGACGCTGAAAACGGACTCATGCTGCGGGAACCTTTGGAGGCGGTGATCAGAAAATGCATGGAACCGGATATGGAGCTGCGTTATCAGACTGCGGCGGAGACAGGAAAAGCTCTGGGACAGCTTTTGGCTGCAGAGCAGGCAAAGGGGTGTCTGAAAAGGGATCAGAGGAAAGCAGAAGAAAAGTCGATATCATCTCACAGGATCATCTTGACGGGGAACCGGCCCGGAGCAGGTGTGACCCATCTGGCCTTGGGGCTTTGCATTTATCTAAAAAGCCATGGAGTCCGCGTGCTGTATGAGGAAAGGAATCGTACAGGGGCTGTAAGGAATCTTGCAAAGGCTCTGGGGGGAGTTCGAAGCGGAAGGGACGGGATCCTGAATATGAAGGGGCTTGATATCATGCCCTGGTATGGTCCGGCGGCCTGTTTTGAGGAGCCGAAACGGGACTTTGATATTATACTAAAGGACTTTGGAACAGACTGGAGAAGCGCTGGAGAGGATTTAAAAAGAGAAGGCGGGGTCTGTCTTGGAATTGTCTGTCAGAGCCTGTGGGAGAGGGGATTGACAGACAGGATGGCAGAGGAGCTGATCGGACTGGAACCGGTGCTGCAGAAGCCATATCCCTTGATCCTGATAAAACGCGGGACAAAAAGGAGGGGAGAAAAGCCTGGGAGCCTGTATAGAAGGGCAGCTGTATTTGCCAGTCCATATTATGAAGATCCGTTTCATCCTGATTTGGTGGCGGCAGGTTTTTTTGAGGCTGTCTGGAAGGAAATTTCTCTTTTCCTGCCTGCCGGGAAAATGGAAGGGGGAAGGAGAAAATGCTGGGGAAAAAGTCGCCGGCAGTAAATACGCGCAGTCCAAGGATAACCGGTATCTGCGGGGCGGGAAGGTCTGTGGGAACCACTCATCTGGCAGTTTGGAGCGCTAATTATCTGGCAAGCTGCTGTCAGAAAAAGACAGCGGTGGTGGAGTGGAGTTCCCATAGTGATTTTGTCCACCTGTGTCTGGATGATAAAAATGGACAGACTGCCAGGGCTTTTCGGCTGTTGGAGGTAGATTATTACCCACAGGGAGAAAAGGAAGCTCTGGCATCCTGTATCCGATCCGGATATGAAGAGATACTGATCGATTTTGGCCCCGTGAGACAGGAAATACGCGCAGAATGGTTCCGGTGCCAGATACGGATTCTGACAGCATCCCTGTCAGAATGGAAGCTTGAAGCATTTTTGGAATTTCTTGCAGAGGAAGAAGAACTGGGAAAAGGATGGAATTGTATGGCTGCCTTTGGCAGTAAGGCCATAAGACATGAGATAGAAAAGCAGTTTCGGATTCCGATAGAGAAAATTCCGTTTTCAGAGGATGTATTTCAGGTAGATAAAACAGCCATGGCGTGGTTTGGAAAACGGTTTCCATGATTCGGCCTGTACAGAAGAAAACCGGTTTCCGTTGCAAAAGAGAATATCAGCAGTTGTTTTTTTCTTAAAGGGAGTATATGTCACGTTTTGCCTCCAGACTGTAAGAAAGGAACATCTGCAGGGAGGTTATATAATGTATGGTAAAGAATCTGGAGAAGTCAGGACACAGCAAATGAACTATCTGGATGGTCTCAGGCGATTCAGAGATAAGGGAGTTTCTGTTCTGGTAGATGGGATGGAATGTCTGGAAGAAGAATGGAGCCGCATTTTTGAAACGGGAGAGGACGGAGGTTTCTACATGGGGGATTTTATCTGCTCAGAACAGGGCAGCTTAAAGGAAATCCGTTTTGACCGAGTATACTTGACAGATTCCGGACAAACCAGAAGATAACAAAAGAGGCTGCAATAGCCTGTACATATTCAGATACCGACGGAAGCTGCTGCCGTATGGGACAAGAAGATACCGTCCCGGCCTGCAAGCAGGCAGCAGCTTACCGGCGGTATTTTTGCGTGCACATATTTTTTGCTCCTCTTTCCGGGGATTCTATGATAAAATAGAAACCAGATATACGGACGGGGCCTTTTGGGGCGCACAGACAGGATCGGAGGAAAAAATGAGGAGCAGAAGAAGAAAAAGACGCAGTTTCGGCCCGCTTCTTGCGGTGGTTTTTCTCCTTCTTCTGATTGCGGGAGCAGCGGCAGGCTTTGTGATCGGAAGACGGTATATGCCGGGAAAAGAGATGGCGGATAAGGCAGAGTTATTTCATATAAAGGGCAGTCAGGTGGCGATCCTTTTAAATAATGAGCTTCAGGAAGAAAAAGGAATTTATGAAGATGGACAGGTATATCTGCCCATAAGCTGGGTAAACGAATATGTGAATGAGCGGTTTTACTGGGATGAAACGGAAAAGCTGCTGGTATATGCGCTGCCGGAGGAAATTGTATACGCGGATGAGTCCGATATGGGAGAACAGGGGCCTCTTTTGAAGGTAAAAGAAGGGGAAGCATACCTGTCGTTGGGACTGATCATGAATTATTCAGATATCCGTCAACAATCCTTTGATACCAGCCAGATCAAACGTGTATTTATAGACACGGTATGGGGGACTGTAAAAACCGCTCAGGTCCGCAAAAAAAGTATCCTCAGGGTAAAGGGCGGAATCAAGAGCGACATCATTACAGAGCTTTCTGAAAAAAGTACGGTTCAAGTGCTGGAATCTATGGATAAATGGTCTAAAGTGAGAACGGAAGACGGTTATATCGGATATGTGCAGAACCGGCGTCTGGAAAAGGAACAGGAGATCACGCCTCAAAGTCAGTTTGAAGCGCCGGTTTATACAAGCATTTCCATGGATGAAAAGGTGCGTCTGGGATTCCATCAGGTTACCAGAAAGGAAGCAAACAGCACTCTTAAGGAATATGCACAGACGGCAGAGGGGATGAATGTGATTGTTCCCACCTGGTTTAATGTGATTGGAAATGACGGCACTTACACTTCTCTTGCCAACAGGGATTATGTGGAACAGGCCCATGATATGGGGCTTAAGGTATGGGCTATGGTGGAAAATGTGAGCACTAAAGAGAGCGTGAAAGAGCTGGATACAAAGAAGCTTATGTCTGTGACCTGTAACCGCAGAAAACTCATTGAAAATCTGATGAAAGAGGCAGATACCTATGGGTTTGACGGTTTCAATCTGGACTTTGAAAGCCTGAAGGCAGAAGCCGGTCCCCATTATGTTCAGTTTATCCGGGAAATGTCTGTGGCCTGCAGAAAAAAAGGGCTGGTGCTTTCGGTGGATAACTATGTGCCATCAGCATATACCGCCTTTTATAACAGGAGAGAGCAGGGGATCGTAGCAGATTATGTGATCGTTATGGGGTATGATGAGCATTATGCCGGCGGCGAGGCAGGTCCCGTGGCATCCCTTCCCTATGTAGAAAAGGGCATTGCAGATACGCTGAAAGAAGTTCCGAAGGAAAAGGTGATCAACAGCGTTCCTTTTTATACAAGGATATGGACGGAAAAGGATGGAAAAACCACATCCAAGGCCTATGGGATCCGGGATGCAAAGAACTGGATTAAAGAAAACAATATAGAACTGGAATGGCAGGATGACCTGGGAGTATATTATGGGGAGAGCTCCAATGAAAACGGAGTACAGTCCGTCTGGATGGAGGAGGAGAAGTCGCTGGGGCTTAAGGTCGATCTGATCAATGAATATGATCTGGTGGGAGCAGCCTGCTGGAAGCTTGGCTTTGAGGATCGCTCCATCTGGGAAATCGTGTCTCAGGTAAAATAGAAACAGTCAATAGTTAAGGCTGTATGACGAGGGGGAAATGTTATGAAGGGAAAGAGATGGATCGCCGTGGCTCTTGTGTGTCTGGCTGGTGTGGGAATCGGGGGATGCAGTATATTTACAGGGGCGCCGGGAGATGTCAGGGAGGAAAGCGAAACTATGGGAGAGGATGGATTAGTGGTCCCGTCTGCTTCCTCACAGGAAACGGAGGAAAGCAGTCAGACAAAGCCCACAAAAACGGAGCCGGAATCCATTCCGCCTTTCCCGGATGCAGAACGGGAAACGAAAGCAGAACCGATGGAGGATGGAGAGAGAATTGTCCTGATGACAGATGTCCATTATCTGGCAAGATCTCTTACAGACCGGGGAAGCTCCTTTCAAAATGAAATTGAACATGGGGATGGAAAGCTGACTCATTATGTATGGGAAATCGTAGATGCGGCTTTTGATGAGATCGAGCTGCTTACGCCGGATGTGCTGATCGTGAGCGGGGATCTGACATTAAATGGAGAAGTAAAGAGCCATGAGGAATTTGCTGCTCTTTTGGATGAGGTAGAGCGCAGAGGCATCAGCGTACTTGTGATACCGGGAAATCATGATATCAACAGCCGATGGGCATCCTCCTATATTGGAAAAAAGAGAGAGCCGGTCCAGACCATAGACGCAGGTGGATTTGCCAGTATCTATGCACAGTTTGGCTATAATGAGGCTTCAGAGCGCGATCCTTATTCCTTAAGCTACACCTATGATCTCAGCCCCTCCATGCGCCTTCTGATGCTGGATACCTGCCAGTATTCGCCGGTAAGCAAGATTGGTGGAATGATCGGGACAGAAACGTATGAATGGATTGACAGGCAGCTGGAAAAAGCCAGAGAGGACGGTGTGATCCTGCTTCCTGTAGGGCATCACAATCTTCTGGATCAAAGCCGCGTTTATACAGAAGATTGTACCATTGAGCACAGCGAAGAGCTGATTGAACGGCTTGAGGCGGAAAATATTCCTCTTTTTCTAAGCGGTCACCTTCATGTGCAGCATTTTATGCGTCATGAGGACGGAAGGGGAATTTATGAGATCGTTACCAGCTCCCTGACAACGCCGCCCTGCCAGTATGGGGTGCTGGAATACAGGGATGACGAATCATTTTCCTATTATACCAGACAGGTAGATATGGAAAAATGGGCCCGCAGACATCAGAGTACAGATGAAAATCTGATCAATTTCAATACATACAGTAAAACGGCTCTTAAAAATATCTTTTATAATCAGGCCTATGATGCGATGAAAAACTCCAGACAGGAGGAAAAGGGAGATCTGTTTGTAAAGCTTACAGAGGAGCAGAAGAAGGCCATGGCAGAGGTATATTCCAGGATGAGCACAGCCTGGTATGCCGGAAAAGGCTATGAGGCGGTAAAGGGGGCAGTGGAAGATCCCGGATTTAAAATGTGGCAGGAATTTTGCTATCCTGCTGTACTGTACGAATATCTGGAATATATGACAGCGGATTCTGTCAGGGATTATAATAAGCTGCAGTCAGAGTAAAGCAGTATCCCGCATCTGCGAATAGGTTTTTCTCTGGATGAATATACTGGATCAAAGGCATAAAAATAACTGCCCGGGCAGTTTGGAGCAAATGGTATGAAACATTGGACATGGCAGACCGTGATGGGGCTTTTGATGCTGGGTGCAGTGGCTCTCCTTTCCTGGAAGGCCGGAACCTTCGCAGCTTCTGGAACATTGGCCGTTTCAAGCGGCAAAGGAGGGGCAGGAAGCCTACGGCCGGCAGTCGTGATTGACGCCGGCCACGGAGGACGGGATCCCGGAAAAGTAGGGATAGAGGGTCAGCTGGAAAAAGATATTAATTTATCCATTGCTCTGCGGCTTAAGGAATACCTGGAAGCCTCAGATGTGGATGTGATCCTCACAAGAGAGGACGATAACGGACTGTACCCGGAAGGAGAACGAAACAAAAAAATGTCCGATATGAAAAAACGCTGTCAGATCATAGAAAAGGCGGCGCCGGATCTGGTAGTCAGCATTCATCAAAACAGCTACCATGAGGAATCCGTTTCCGGAGGTCAGGTATTTTATTACAAAAATTCACAAAAAGGAAAAACGCTGGCGGAAATTCTCCAAAAGCGTTTTAATTATGTTTTGGGAGAGAAGAACAGTCGGCAGGCCAAGGCAAATGGAAATTATTACCTCCTTCTCCATGTAAAACCGCCCATAGCCATTGTAGAGTGCGGTTTCCTCAGCAACCGGGCTGAGGCGGCCAAACTGCAGGATGAAGTGTATCAGGACCGAATGGCGTGGACGGTGCATATGGGAATTATGGAGTTTTTAAATAGAGATTTTGCAGGATAAACAGACAAAAGGATAAGATAACAAGGGAGAAAATTTGAAATGGAACAGAAGAAAAAAGAAACACTGGGGACTGTAATGGCAGTCTGCGGAGGAATCTGCTGGGGTTTTTCCGGCTGCTGCGGACAGTTTTTATTTGAGACAAGGGGAGCCAAAGCGCCATGGCTGGTGGCGCTGCGCCTGCTTTTTGCAGGGCTTATTATGATCGTGATGGGATTTGCCCTTCATGGAAAACGAAATCTGGATGTATTAAAGAAAAAAGCGGATCTGCTTCGCCTGCTGATCTTTGCTTTCTGCGGCATCAGCCTGTGCCAGTTTACGTATTTTATGGCCATTGAGGCATCGAATGCGGGAACGGCTACGGTACTGCAGTATCTGTCCCCCATTCTGATCCTGTCTGCAGTCTGCATAAAGGAAAAACGCCGTCCGGTAGGACTGGAACTGGGAGCCATAGGTCTTTCCCTTCTGGGAACCTTTGTCCTTGGGACTCATGGCAATATACATACCTTCTATATTACGGGAAGCGCTCTTTTCTGGGGGCTTGCAGCCGCTGTCAGCGCGGTACTTTACAATATGCTTCCCGGAAGCCTGATCCTGCGTTATGACATATATCAGGTGTTGGGATTCGGAATGTTCTTCGGAGGTGTTCTCATGTGTATGATTTTCCGCCCATGGGAATATGAGCTCATATGGGACGGAGGTACCTGGGGAGCATTAGTCAGCGTGATTGTAATAGGAACAGCCATTGCCTTTGGACTGTATCTTCAGGGCGTGTCCATGATCGGCCCCTTAAAGGGGAGCATCCTGGCAAGCGTAGAACCTTTATCTGCGGTAATCATCTCATTTTTCTGGCTGGGAACTCCTTTTGTAATGCCGGATTTCCTGGGATTTGGAATGATCTTAGGAGCAGTTTTGCTTTTGACGGCGGCGCAGGGGAGAAGATAAAAAACAGCGGAAACCTTTGAAAATAAAGGCTTCCGCTGAAAATAAAAAAAGCGCGAGACGGGATTCGAACCCGCGGCCCCCACCTTGGCAAGGTGGTGCTCCACCACTGAGCCACTCGCGCATAAAACAGATATCCTGTTTTCAAGCAGGTGATGGGAATCGAACCCACGTATCTAGCTTGGAAGGCTAGTGTTCTACCATTGAACTACACCTGCGCAGTGCCCAAAGTCGGAATCGAACCAACGACACGAGGATTTTCAGTCCTCTGCTCTACCAACTGAGCTATCTGGGCATCCGTATCAGTGATTGAAAATCGCTGACAACGGTGATATTCTACCCTTTTTTTTGTAAGCTGTCAAGTCTTTTGGTAAAATATTTAAAAAAAATCGTTAAATGTACTCTTTTCGCCCGCTGGCGTCTAAAATTCCTTCCTCTTCCCTGTATTTTGCAACGGTTCTCCTGGAGATGGTGATACCCTGGGAAGCCAGTTTTTCGCTTAGAAGGCGGTCGCTGTAGGGCTTTTTGGGGTCTTCTCCGGCTATGATTTTCCTGAGAGCCAGTTTGATGGCTGCGGCATTGATGCCATGAGAGGCGGAGTTTAAACCATTTTCACTGCGGGAAACGGAGCGCGAAAAGAAAAAGCTCAGGGGATATACACCCCAGGAGCACTGGAGATATTTATGGCTGACGGCTCTGCTGACCGTAGACTCATGTATCCCCAGCCGGTCTGCGATATCAGTCATGCGCAGCGGGACAAGGTGATTGGAACCCTTTGAGAAAAATGCTTCCTGATGCTCCAGAATAGCCTTGGACACATCCATCAAGGTGAGGCTTCTCTGTGCGATGCACTGGCGGATCCATTCTGCCTGACGAAGCTTATTTCCCAGATATTCTTTTACCTCCTCAGACTCAGGTTCCTGGCTCATTTTGCGGTAATAGCTGCTGATTTCAATGGCCGGATACATGGCTTCATTTAAGAGGATGTCAAAATGGTCTTTAAATTTGACAATGGTTACATCCGGAATAATATAGCGGAGCTGTTCCCGGCTGGAAAAGGACATTCCGGGTTTGGGATTCAGGGAGCGGATGATCTGGCAGCAGCCTGCGGCTTCCGCAGGGGACAGACGAAGCTTTCTGGCAATGGCTGGTATCTGATTTTTGGCAATCATTTCCAGGCACTGACAGGTTAATGTTTTCATCACAGGTGTAAGGAGGCCGCGGCGTTCCAGCTGAAGATTTAAACACTCTTCCAGATTTCGGGCAAAAACTCCTGCAGGGTCCAGTTTCTGGAGCTGCGCAAGAAGCTTAAGGATATGTGCTTCGTCTGTTTTAAGATCTGCCGCAATATCTCCGGGAGATTCGGTGAGATAGCCTCTGTCATCTAACGATTCCAGCATGTAGTGAATAATCTGTGTATCATCGGCAGAAAGCTCCTCTGAGATCAGCTGGGACCAGAGATAGTCTTCCAGCGTCTCGCCGTCATCCGTATCAATGTTCCAGGAATCCTTAAAATCGTAGTCATCATCGTTGTTCTGCCGCTGGTAGAGGTAATAGTTTTCTTCATTAAAGGAATTAAGCCACTGCTGCTGTTCAATGGATTCCCGATCCGGCCCTCCGGAAGAAGAATCAGATATTTCCATCACGGGATTTTCCAGTGCCGTCTCATTGATATATGTGTTTAATTCCTGGGCAGTCATCTGCAGGATCTCAGCAGATTGTATCATGCGTTGGGATAGGGTCTGAGTCTGTCGGGTCTGAAGCTTCAGATCCATGGAAAGCACCTTCTTTCGTAAGATATGATTGGTTTAAGTATATCACAGATCGTTCTGTTTTTGAATGCAAAAAGAGCGCCCCGCTTATCATAAAGATAAAGGAGGCGCTGGAAATTCCAGATCAGCTTGCCAGAAAGCCTTTTCCTACGATCTCGCTGGAATTGGAGATGAGCATAAAGGCAGTGGGTTCAATTTTTCTTATATAGTTGCGCAGCTTTAAGGCCTGACTGCGTTTCATGGTAGTCATGATCACGGTCTTGTCATTGTGGGAAAATGCTCCCTCCGCGTGGTAGACTGTGGCGCTGCGGTTTAAGGTATGGATGATGTAATCACAGATGGGATCGGGATTGTCGCAGATGATATTAAAACATTTGCAGAGATTGATATTTTCGATCACATCATCGATCACAAGGGATTTAGCTGCAAGGCCGATGGTGGAGAACAGTCCTGTTTCCGCATCAAAGATGAAAAAGGAAGTCAGAACGGATGCCACATCTACCAGCATCAGTACGGTGCCTATATTCATGCTGGTGTGCTTTTTCATGATCATGGCAATGATATCCGTACCGCCGCTGGATGCTCCGATATTGAATAAAATAGCGGTTCCGATGGCAGGCAGGAAAATTGCAAACATCAGTTCCAGAAGCGGCTCTGAGGTCAGAGGCTTTGTCAATGGGCAGATACGCTCCAGGAGGGAAAGACTGACGGACATAACAACGGTGGCATAAACGGTTTTCAGTCCAAAGCTTCTTCCAAGAAAGATAAAGCCAAGAACCAGAAGGGACATATTTGTAATGAATGTAAAATCACTGGCTGACCATTGGGTCATCTCACTGATAACAGTGGAAAAGCCGGTGATCCCGCCAAAGGCAAAGTGGTTTGGGAATTTGAAAAAATAGATTCCTATAACCATGATCCAGATACTGATTGTGATAGTTCCATATTCAGCGGCTGTGCGCCAGAATGGATTTTTGATTTCTTTCATGATGAAAGAATAGACCTCCTTTTTAATACTCTTGTTCATTCAAAATATGCATTTTGATTCAACCATATAATAAGCGTGTTTTACTACAAGCGCAACCACCTTTTTTACTAAAATAGGTACAACGAAAAGGTTGTGATGAATGTCCGCGGTATGTGGACATTTGCAGACGGTATGTTCACTGTTCTGGAAGGATGGTTTGTAGTAAAGGAAGAATCTGCCAGCGGTCTTGTATTACCGGAAAAGGAAGCCTATAATAGCAGTATTGGAACAAGAATGGGAGGAAGCAGGATATGAAGGTATTTGAAAATGATGCGGACTGGGAGGAGCGGGCCTGGGAGCTGGCAAAAAAGCTGGTGTCCATAGACAGCTCAGATCCGGGCGCTTATGAAGGCGAGATCGGGGAACGGCTTTATGAGTATTTAAGCCGGTGCTGTGAACGGTGTGGCGGTTCTCTGGCAGACCAGATCCAAATCGCACGGGAGGAGGTACTTCCGGGCCGGTTTAATGTGATGGCGCGGATACCGGGAAAGACGAATGGACCGGGACTGATCTATATCTGCCACATGGATACGGTTATGCTGGGAGATGGCTGGGATGAAACGACGCCGCCTCTGGGAGCGGTGGTCCGGGAAACAGAGGAGCAGGGAAAAACGGTGGTGCGCCTGTATGGAAGAGGGGCCTGTGATATGAAGTCGGGGTTAGCCTGTGCCCTTGCTGCCTTTGAGGCTCAGGTACGGGAGACCGGAAAAAGGGGAGAGCTTCCTAACCGGTCATTTTCCATAATCTGTACCGTGGATGAAGAGGATTTTATGCGGGGAGTGGAGCATGCCATCCGTTCCGGCTGGATCACGAAGGAGGACTGGGTTTTGGATACAGAGCCTACAGACGGACAGATTCAGGTGGCTCACAAGGGCCGCACCTGGTTTGAACTGACCGTTACGGGCATCACCGCCCACGCCAGCAATCCATGGAAGGGAGCAGACGCCATTGCAGCCATGGCGGAGGTGATCAGCAGCATACGAAAGGAGATTGCAGCCTGTCCGCCCCACCATGATCTGGGGATTTCTACCGTTACCTTTGGCCAGATCCAGGGAGGCTACAGGCCTTATGTAGTGCCGGACAGCTGTAAAGTATGGATTGATATGCGTCTGGCGCCCCCAGTGGATACGGCGGCTGCCTGCGCGATGGTTGAAGGGGCGATAAAAAAGGCAGAGAAGGAAATCGCAGGAGTTAAGGGAAGCTATGTGCTTACAGGAGACAGACCCTATGTAGAAAAGGACCCGGATTCACCGCTGTTGTCCCGTTTAAAAGAGGCTGTAAAGGCCGTTGTGGGAGAGGAAGCGGCGGTAGGAACCTTTAACGGCTACACAGATACTGCGGTAGTAGCAGGGATGCTGGGAAATCATAACTGTATGTCATATGGCCCCGGCAGCCTGGAGCTGGCTCATAAGCCTAATGAATCCGTACCTTATGAAGATGTGAAACGGGTCCAGGGGGTGCTTACAGAACTGGCTGGGAATATTTTGTGGAGAAAATCCATGTAGAAGTATCGGGGGAAATACCATTTCCATCAATAAGGATTTTGTAGTATAATAGTGGCACCTTAAAAGGAGGAAACAAGATTATGAAGGAAACAGCATTAGTAATTATGGCGGCTGGAATCGGCAGCCGGTTTGGGGGCGGAATCAAGCAGCTGGCTCCTGTTGGGCCAAATGGAGAGATTATTATGGATTATTCTATCCATGACGCCATTGAGGCCGGATTTAACAAAGTCGTATTTATTATCCGTAAAGATCTGGAAAAGGATTTTAAGGAGATTATCGGAGACCGCATTGCCAAGCAGATCCCGGTTATTTATGCCTATCAGGAGCTGGACGCTCTTCCAGAGGGCTATTTTGTGCCTGAGGGCCGCAAAAAACCCTGGGGAACCGGTCAGGCTGTTCTGATGATAAAGGGGCTGATTGACTGTCCGTTCCTGGTGATCAATGCAGACGATTACTATGGAAAAGAGGGCTTTAAGCGGATCCACGATTACATGGTAAATGAGATGAAGGATGATGCAGATGTTTATGATATCTGCATGGGTGGATTTGTGCTTGAAAATACCTTAAGTGACAACGGAAGCGTTACCAGAGGTGTGTGCCATGTGGAAAATGGATTCCTTAAAAACGTAACGGAAACTTATGATATCCGCAGAAGCGGGGACGGACTGGCAGCAGCAGATGAGGCGGGAAATCCTGTATCTGTACAGGCAGATCAGCCGGTTTCCATGAATATGTGGGGTCTTCCGGTGCGTTTCTTAGAGGAGCTGGAACATGGGTTCCCGAAGTTTTTAGACGGCTTAAAGCCTGAGGATATTAAGGCAGAATACCTGCTCCCGAAGATTATTGACGATCTGGTACAGGAGGGGAAGGCGAAAGTCCGCGTACTGGATACACCGGATAAATGGTTCGGTGTGACCTATCAGGAGGATAAGCAGGCGGTGGTAGACGCGATCCGGGGACTGATCCGGGACGGCGTGTACAAAGAAAAGCTGTTCGGTTAAAAAGCCATGCATATTTCCCATTTTCAGGGTCTATACTATAAAAAACGGTGAAAATAGTTCAGCCTCCGTGGATAAGGAGACAGTACAGACATGAAATTGTGGAAAACATTCGGTATTTCCAGCCGGGAAGATATATCATACTATGATACAGCGGGAGAGTTTGAGGCAGAACGTTTTGCCGTGAACCTGAACCGTATGATCATGGACGAAATGGAAGAAAAAGGAAAAGAAGGCGTCATGTTCCTCTGTATCGGCACAGACCGCTCTACAGGGGACAGCCTGGGGCCTTTGGTTGGACACAAGCTGAGAAGGCAGCGTTTAAAGGGAGCCGCTGTGATCGGAACTCTGGATAAGCCGGTACATGCCATGAATCTGGAGCTTTATATCCGATATATCCAGGCCCATTATTCCCGGTATGTGGTGGTAGCGATTGACGCTTCGGTAGGCAGCCCGGATCATGTGGGCTATGCTACTTTGGGGCGGGGAGCGCTGCAGCCGGGGCTTGGGGTATCAAAGGAGTTAGAGGCAGTAGGAGATATCTCGATCACCGGGATCGTAGGGGGCGCAGGCAGCCGTGATCCTGTGATGCTTCAAAGTGTCCGGCTGTCCATGGTGATGAAAATGGCGGACTGCATCTGCGAAAGTATTTCCCTTGTCGAACGATTTTGGGAAAATGCAGCCATAATATGACAAACTTTGCGCAAAATACCTGTTATACTGAGACATACCTGGATTTTTCAGGTATGTTTTTTGTTGTGGCGACGAGGAAAATGGCTGTTACGCCTGCGTGTGCAGACATTTGACGGCCGCTGATCAGAGGCGAAACGCGCTTTATAGGTTTCGCATCGGTATAAAGGGGTGAGCAGATGGGAGAATTATATGAACTGTTCCCGAAGCTGCCGAAAAATATACGGCAGATCGGAGAACGTGACCAGGTTTTAAAGCTGTATGTAGAGGATTATGTCAATACATATTTAAAGCAGTTAAGGCCCGCAAAAGGGGCGGATCTGCGGGTGGGGCTTCTTCTGGGAAACAGGGAGATCCATGAGGATGTGCCGTATGTATTTGTAGACGGGGCTTTGGAAATGGAAACGGTTGCAAAGGATGGGGAGAAGGTAGTCTTTACAGAGGATGCATGGCAAAAGGCCTATCAGGAAGTGGAAAACCGGTTTCCCAAACGAACGGTACAGGGGTGGTTTTTATGCGGGAATCCGGGCTGCAGTTTAAATCCATTAAACTACTGGCAGGAACACAGCCATTATTTTACAGGAAAAAATCAGCTGATGTATTTAAACAGCGGCCTGGAGGGTGAGGAAGCGGTCTATATTACGTCCTCAGACGGATTTTATAAACTCAGGGGCTATAGTATTTACTATGAGCGCAATCAGATGATGCAGGATTATATGATTTCCCGAAAGGATATTTCCAGAGTGGAAACAGGGGTAAATGACCGCGCTATCCAGGATTTTCGCCAAAAAATGGAAGAGCACAGAGGAGAAGCAATCCGCCGCCAGAGTACGGTGGGTACGCTTTCGGCTGTGTGCACAGCTTTGGCTGTAACTGTTTTGGCAGGCGGTGTAGCGATGTTTAATAACTATAAAAAGATGCATGAAATGGAAAGTGTGATTGCATCGGTGCTCCCGGAGGGAAGGATCAAGGAAGCAAAAGCAGGGGTCTGGCCTATAGAGGAAAAATTCCCTAAGGTTACGGTGGGGGAAAAGCCTTCTTTTGTGACTCCTGAAACGATGAGAGAAGCTGCGGAGACTGAAACTGCAGTCATTTCCAGTGAAGCTCCGGAGAATGTCCCGGAGGAAACAGCACTCATGGAAACGGAGGAAGCTGATGCTCCTGCTTATAAGGTTTATACCGTTGGGGAGGGCGAAACACTTTATGGCATCTGTTTTAAGGTTTACCAAAATGTAAATAAGCTGGACGAGATCTGCCGGATCAACGAATTGAGGGATCAGAACAGCATCTATGCAGGCCAGAAGCTTCTTATGCCGTGAAAATATTAGTGCGCAACCTCCGAAAATGTTGTATACTTAACAGGTATATCAAACATTCAGGAGTACAAAATGGGCATCAACCGTTCAATGAGCCGTGAAAATAAAAAAAAGCAGCTGAGAAGCCAGATGGTTTCTCCCTCCGTTTCTTCGCCGGAGGATGAGGACAGCGAAGAGCTGATAAAGAAAGCCCATCAGAAAAGCGTAAAACGCCGGGTCCGCATTGGAGCAGTGATCGGGATTCTGATTTTGGCCGCTGTGGGCGGATTTATATATTATGACCGATATATGTCATTTGCAGACTATGAGCTTGTCTGGGAGACGGATTTTAATCAGGGAGAGCCGGGCGAAGCTGCTGCCGGGGAAGGGAATTTTTCCGGATTTGCAGATTTTGCCGACGGTGTGATCAAGTATACCAAGGATGGAGCCTCCTATCTGGATTCCAGGGGAAAGGCCGTATGGATTTTAAGCTATGAGATGAAACATCCCATGATTACGGTCAACGGTGATTTTGCCGCCATTGGAGACCGTCAGGGAAATTCCATTTATATCTGTGATAAAAATGGAATTCAGGGTCAGGCGACAACTTCTCTGCCGGTTTTAGAGCTTTCTGTTTCAGCAAAGGGCGTTACTGCGGCTGTGGAGGAGGATTCTAAAGCCAGCTACATTTACCTTTATAAAAAGGACGGAAATCCTCTTGATATCTATGTGAAATCGCTTCTGTCCGGCGATGGTTATCCGGTTGATGTAAGCCTGTCTCCCGGAGGAACCCAGTGGATCACCTCTTTTATGTATTTAGAAGATGGCATGATTAAAAATAAGGTTGTATTTTACAACTTTGGTCTGGGAAAAAATGATCCCAAGCGTGTAGTCGGCGTATTTATGCCCCAGGATCTTTCAGACGCCATGGCGGGCCGGGTGCGGTTTATGGATGACAGCCATGCGGTGATTTTTACGGACAAGGGTCTGCAGTTTTTTTCGACCCGTATTGAAACGTCTCCGGAATCCACGGCTCAGATCTTGTTAGACGAAAATATCCGCAGTATCAGTTATACCGATCAGTATGCGGCTGTGGTCACAGATAATTCCGAGGGTTCAGAGCCTTATCGGCTTCATGTGTATCGGGCAGACGGCAGTCAGGTGTTTGAGACTGCATTCTCGTTCCAGTATTCGGGTTTTGATATAGATGAGGATCTGGTTCTGCTTTATAATGACAACTCCTGCCTGGTTTATAATATGGCGGGAACAGAGAAATTTAAAGGAAGTTTTGATTTTCCTGTATCCAAGGTTTCGGCCGGAAATATGCCGGGTACTCTTTTAGTCATGGGGCCTCAGAAGATGCAGGAGATCAGGCTGCGGTAACAGCTGCAAAAATCAGACAGAAAGGAAGAAGATACTATGGGGATGAAATGCATCGGTGTAGACGTAGGAGGAACCAGCGTAAAGATGGGAATCTTTGAGACAACCGGAGAATTGCTGGATAAGTGGGAGGTAAAAACAAGAAAGGAAGAAAATGGAAAATATATTCTTCCGGATGTCGCTGCTTCCATCCGTGAAAAGGTATCAGCCATGGGGCTGGATCTGAAAACGGATATTGCAGGAGCCGGACTGGGAGTGCCGGGGCCGGTGATGCCGGACGGAAGCGTAGAGGTCTGCGTAAATCTGGGATGGAAAAATGTAAATCCCCAGAAGGAGCTCAGTGCCCTGCTGGATGGCATTCCTGTAAAGAGTGGAAATGACGCCAATGTAGCTGCCCTTGGCGAGATGTGGCAGGGAGGCGGAAAAGGCTATGATAACCTTGTGATGATTACTCTCGGTACCGGAGTAGGCGGAGGAGTGATCCTGGATCAGAAAATCGTGGCCGGACGTCACGGTCTGGCCGGAGAGATCGGACATATCCATGTAAGGGACGAGGAAAAGGAATACTGCAACTGCGGCGGTCAGGGATGTCTGGAGCAGATCTGCTCCGCTACGGGCATTGCAAGAGAAGCCAGAAGAAAGATGGCTGCCAGCGAGACGGCTTCCGTTCTCCGCCAGTACGGTGACAATGTAAGTGCGAAAAACGTGCTGGATGCGGCCAAGGAGGGAGACGAACTGGCATTGGAGGTTATGGCTGTGGTAAGCCATTATCTGGGTCTGGCGCTGTCCCAGGCTGCTCTGATCGCAGATCCTGATATTTTCGTAATCGGCGGCGGCGTATCAAAAGCAGGCCAGTTCCTTATTGATATGGTCCAGAAGGACTATGATCATTTTATGACGATTTCCAAAAATAAAGCCAGGCTGGGTCTGGCAACTCTGGGAAATGACGCAGGAATCTATGGGGCAGCAAGACTGATTTTGTAGTGAGGGGAAATTTAAGAGGGAAAGATTGGAAACAGGTACGGTCGAGATCATAATAAAAGGCGGGAAGATACCGGGGAGAGACATCACATTTTCTCTGGTAATCTTCCCGCTTTTTTTGCAGGCTGGACATTCGTTTTTAAACTATGATCTATTTCAGTATATACTTTGTCCCCCGTCCCTTCCCTTCAACGACCACAATTCCTTTTTGCTCCATACCTTTCAGAAGCTGCGTTGTCTTTGATCTTCCAAAGGGGACATAGGGGGCAATTTCACTGATTGGTTTCAGCATTGTTTTACTTAAAAATTTATATACCGTTTGTTCGTTTTCCGTTAAATTCAGATTTTTCTCAAAAACAGGAAGCACAATTTTAATTGTATTTTCGGATACTTCAAAATCCGGTTTGATAAGTCCTTCTTCATAAAGATGTTTTATTCTTGTAATTCCTGTTCCGAATATTTCGACAAAGCCTAATCTGTAAAATACATTCGCGAGGTTCCTGTTTCTTAATACAGAAAGTTTTCCTGATAAATATTCTTCCTCTGTGATTCCGGATGGTAGCCCTCCCGGAGAGATAACCTCAATCCGGTCATCAAACATTAAAACCCGGATTTGCGATGCTATATCCCAGGCTCTGTGAATCAAAGCATTTGCAATCGCTTCCCGAAAAGCCGCTTCTGGTATTTTTTCTACCTTTTCCCGGTCAGCACCCTGTATTACTTCATATTGATAATAATCTCTGAATACATCGATCGACTTTTCATAAACTTCCAATATCGATCTGTTTTCAAAGGTTGCCCTTTTTTGAATGATGCTGATATTTTCACCGAATTTTACAATATCAATTCCCGGAAAATGATTGGTATCGGCTAGAATTGCTGCTGCATTATTATATCCATTGTTATTGTCATATAAGTTTAATGTTCTTAATGTATCCTGATTGAATGCTTCGATTTGGATATGCTCTTTTAACTTTCGATGCAAAATTTCAAAAGACAATTCCTGCTGTCTGCATGGCAGCTCTTCAAAGCTGATATTTTTTCCTTCCAGTATAAGTCTGGATAATTCCAGGGTGTCTGCTTCAATTGTCGCTGTATCATTTCGTTTGAAAGCCTTTGATTTGTACAAATACGGCTTTTGAATACCGCTTTTGACCGTGAGCTTAATCGTTTGGTCATTATTTTGTATTTCCAGTGTGTAATTGGGCTGAGGAGAAATACTGTTATTAATTTTGTTTTCAATGTCCAGACAGGCTTGTTTTACATCCTTTAATCCCTTGATGTTTCCATCATCATCAATTCCAAAATAAATGGTTCCGCCATCATAATTGGAAAATGCACTAACTGTTTTTAGAAAAGTATTTGTAATGGTTTCCTTAAATTCCAGTGTTCGTGTTTCACGCATATAAATCACATCCTTCTGGGTTTTATTAATTGTATTATACGCAAAAACGCACAAAAAAACAATCGCAAAATTTTACGATTGTTTTTTCGGCTGATTTTAATTATAAATAAGCTTATGGAATCCAAACTCCATTTGCATCCACCCAGCAGTTATCCGGCGTATAGCAGTTTGCATACATTGCGCCGGAGGAGGGATCCAGATAGTAGTACAGGCCGTTTACCTGTACCCAGCCGGTTGCCATGTAGCCGTCTGCGTCAAAATAATACCACTGGCCGTTTACATCCTTCCACTGGGATGCAGGATAGGTTCCGTCTGCGTTCTGCCACCACCAGCGCACATGGTCGGCTGCCTGTTTCCAGCCTTCGGAGACAGAATTTCCGGCTGTCTGTTCAAGGGAAGTTTTCCAGTTGCTCTTGGCATTGTTGCTGGCTTTTACAGAACGCACTTTAAATGTGTAGGTTCCATTTTCCGTCATCCAGTCCGTAAAGTCATAGAAGGTATTATATACGGACAAAGTAGAGTTTCCGCCGTCAGGAGGCGTTACGAGGGAGCCATTCCGATATAACTGGACCTGGAAATATTTGGCAGATTCAACGTCATCCCATACAGCGACCTTTGGATTGTCAGAATCCCAGGACAGGTTTCCGGGGGCAGGCGCGTCGCTCATGTCCGCATCTTCGTCAAAAACCAGCTTTACAGTCAGGATGACAGTAGCTCCGCCGTCTGTTTTTCGGGCGTCTACGAATTTGATCTTGTCAAAGCGGGATTTGATGGAGCTGTCCAGAGTGAGTTTGAAGCTGCTGGAGGAGGTTCCGGAAAAGGCGTATTCTTCCTCGTCCTCCAGACCAAGGGTAATATCTACCTCAGGAGGATTGGATTTGGACCAGTCGTCCCCTTCATCATTGACAACTTCAACGGCATCTACATAGTACAGATCCGTGTTGTCTCCTGTGGGTGTTACATCTACTTCACCGCCACTGCTGCCGGCTCGGATATCGCTGTCGACGGTCAGGCAGATCTTTCCTACCTTTGTTTTGTTGTCAGCCAGGGCTGCGGGAGCAAAGGCAGAAGAGAGAAGGGCTGCGGTCATAAAAAAAGCGGCTGCCTGTTTGATTCGGGTCATAGTCATCCATCCTTTCCTGTCAGAGTTTATGCATTTAAAACTCTGGTATTTACAAATAATGATACCATCAGTATACCATAAAATGGGTGGTCTGGAAAGTCTACAGAACTGTTGATCGGGGCAGTGAGAAGATAAATTCTGTTCCCACGCCTTCGGTGCTGATCACGTCAATATTTTCTCCATGGGACTGGAGGATTTCCTTTACGATGGAAAGGCCAAGTCCGGTTCCTTTTTTGTCTTTTCCGCGGGAAAGATCGGTTTTGTAAAAGCGTTCCCATATTTTTTTCAGGCTGTCCTTTGGAATGCCGATACCGGTATCCTTTACGGAAACGAAAACCTTTTCATACTGTCCTGCCGCCTGGATATAGATCACAGAATCATTGCGGCTGAACTTGATGGCATTGTCGATCAGGTTGTACATTACCTGCTGTATTTTTTCCATATCAGCATAGACCATCTGGATATTATCGGAAAAAGTCAGATCAAAGCTGATATTTTTTTTGCCGCAGGTACCTTCAAAGGAGGCTGCGGTATCCTTGATGACACGGTTAATATCAAAGTTCGTCCGCGTCAGGTATCCTCTGGCATCCAGTGAATTTAAGGTCAGCATACTTTCCGTCAGCTTGTGAAGCCGTTCTGTTTCGGAAATAACTCTGGAAATATATTTTTCATACAGCTCCGGCGGAATGGTTCCGTCCAGGATTGCTTCCAGATAGCCTTTGATGGAGGTTAAGGGGGAACGGAAATCGTGGGAAACATTTGCGATAAAATTCCTCTGATATTCCTCCATTTTATCCAGTTCATCTGACATATAGTTTAAGGTATCGGACAGGTAGCCCATTTCATCATGGGTCTTTACCTGTATCCGGTAATCCAGATGGCCGGCTGCATATTCCTTGGCTCCTACTGTGATTTTTCGCAGGGGAAGATATACGGTCTGGGTAAAGACCAGAAGGATAATGAGGGACAGTCCGAAAATGGCCGCAGAGGTGATGTAGAGAATGTCCAGGATTTCACTCTGGGAATGGGCGATCTGGCTAACCGGCAGATGAAGGATCACATAGCCGTAGGTAGTGTAATTTCCGATCACCGGAGCAGATACGGTGAGAACGTTCTCATTAAAAAGGCCATAATAATTCCCAATGGTGTAGGAGCGGCTTCCTGAGGCAGTGGGGTCGAAATCCGGGATTACAGTCTGTGTCCGGCTGCCGTCCCGGCTGTCCATAAAAATGGCCCCTTGATTGTCCGCCACCCATATTTCTGCGCGCAGATAGGCGCCCAGACTTTTTAACTGGGAGGAAAAGGCAGCCAGATCCGGCCGCTTTCCGTCGTACATCTGACTGCAGGAGGCTGCAATATCATTTGCCTCATCATAAAGAGCCTCCGACCGCTCCCGCATCAGATAGTCTCTGGTCATGCGGGAGGAAAAGGTGGCAATGGTGATGAAGCCCAGGAGGCCGAAGATCAGATAGCCCAGGATAAATTTGGAGTAGAGTGAACGGGTCATGGTATTACCTCTTTACCTCGAATTTGTAGCCGATGCCCCATACCGTGGTAATGGACCAGTTGGCGTGATCCTTGATTTTTTCCCGCAGACGCTTGATATGTACGTCTACGGTCCGGGTATCTCCGATGTATTCGTAGCCCCAGATGTGATCCAGGAGCTGCTCTCTTGTAAAGACCTGATTCGGCGAGGAGGCCAGAAAGTAGAGAAGCTCCAGCTCTTTGGGAGGCATTTCCACCGAATGGCCTTTGTAGAGTACAGAGTAGTTTGTCAGGTTTACGATCAGATCCGGGTACTCCACATATTCTCCCTGCTGCTTTGGTTCTGTAGAAATGGAGGCAGGGGCTGCCTGATAACGGCGGAGAACTGCTTTTACACGGGCGACCAGCTCTTTGGAATCAAAGGGTTTGATCATATAGTCATCTGCTCCCAGCTCCAGCCCCAGAACCTTGTCAAAGATTTCACCCTTGGCTGACAGCATGATGATGGGAACCTGAGATGAGGTGCGCAGCTCCCGGCAGACCTGATAGCCGTCTATGCCCGGAAGCATCAGGTCAAGAAGGATCAGGTTGGGTTTAAATTCGGGGAATACCTTAAGGGCTTCCTCGCCGTCTCCTACGATCATTGTTTCATAACATTCTTTCATTAAATACAGGGAAATAAGTTCTGCAATATTTGCATCATCATCTACGATCAGAATCTTCTGTTTTTCAGCCATTGGTGAAAATCCTCCTTATGTCATTACTTAAAAGTCACGATGGTAACGCCGGTTCCGCCTTCTCCAAACTCACCCAGGCGGAAATCCTTTACATACTTTAATTGACGCAGCCGCTTGTGACAGGCATTTTTCAGCGCTCCCGTACCGCGTCCGTGAACAACCCGCACACTCGGCATATGGGCCAGATATGCATCGTCCAGATATTTTTCCATGGCAGGCACGGCCTCGTCTGTAGTCATGCCGATGAGATTGACCTCTGTTCCCACGGAAAATGATTTTGACATCCGGATCTGGCCACTTCCGCTGCCATTTCCCTTTGCCTGTGAAAATGTTTTCTTTGCCTTGGAGCCTGCCGCCGTGCCGCCGTAGGTGCGTGAGGAACCGTCTCCAAGGGTGGCGCTTATGTCGTCTTCACGGATCAGCTCCAGATCACGGATATTGACTCTGGAACGGAGAATGCCCATCTGGACAAAGAGATCGCCCTTTGCATCCGGCAGGGTGCTGACGGTGCCCTTCAGGTTCATGGAAAGCACCTTTACGCCGTCTCCGATTTTTAGTTTCTTTGGGGAAATGGGCTGGCTGGGGCCTTTGGCCTTTACTGCCAGCTTATCGTCGGTCTTTTTAATCTGCTCCCGCAGTTTGGCTCTCTGAGCCTCCAGTTCTTTTCCGACGCCGGATTCAGAAGCCAGGCGGTTGATCTCGCGGATGGTCTGGTCTGCCGTCTCCTTGGCTTCTCTTAAAATCCTCTGGGCTTCCTCAGAGGCATTGCGGATCAGCTTATCCTTGCGCTCGTCCAGACGTTCTTCCTTCTGGGTCAGGCGGGATTTTAGCTGGGCAATCTCCTCCTTATAGGAGCGGATTTCCTCCTGCTCCTTTTCAATGGTGACGCGGCTGGTTTCCAGGCTGGCAAGAAGATCTTCAAAGGATTCGTCCTTGGCTTCCAGATGGCTTTTTGCATCTTCGATAATGAAATCGGGAAGGCCCAGCTTTTTGGAAATGGCAAAGGCGTTACTTTTGCCGGGAATGCCGATTAACAGGCGGTAGGTGGGATGGAGCGTTTCCACGCTGAATTCGCAGCAGGCATTTTCCACACCGGGAGTGGTGAGGGCAAAGACCTTTAATTCGCTGTAGTGGGTAGTTGCCATGGTTCGGCACTTCATGTTGTGGAGGAAGGACAGCACAGCAATGGCAAGAGCCGCGCCCTCGGTGGGATCTGTTCCTGCGCCAAGCTCGTCAAAGAGGCATAAGGAACGGGAGTCTGCCTGCTGTAAAATAGATACGATATTTGTCATGTGGGCGGAGAAGGTACTGAGGCTTTGCTCAATGCTCTGTTCGTCCCCGATATCTGCAAATACTTCGTCAAAAACAGCCAGCTCCGAGCCTTCCCATGCAGGGATATGAAGGCCGGCCTGTCCCATCAGGGTAAACAGTCCCACGGTTTTTAAGGAAACGGTCTTGCCTCCGGTATTGGGGCCGGTGACGATCAAAAGATCAAAATTCTTTCCCAGCCAGATGTTGATAGGGACTACTTTCTGGGGATCTAAGAGCGGGTGGCGTCCGTCTTTGATGTGAATGCGGCCTTTGTCATTAAATACAGGCGCACTGCACCGGTACTGGCGGGACAGGGCGGCTTTGGCAAAGATAAAGTCAAGCTGGGCCAAAAGCTCCATATTCAGGCGCAGTTCTTCTATATGGGGAGCCGCTTCATTGCTTAAAGAGGCCAAAACAGCTTCAATTTCCTTCTGCTCCTGGATTTCCAACTCCCGGATCTCATTGTTCAGCTTCACGATAGCCATGGGTTCGATGAAAAGGGTAGAGCCGGTGGCAGACTGATCGTGGACCATACCGGAAACCTGGTTTTTATATTCAGCCTTTACAGGGAGGCAGTAGCGTCCGTCCCTCATGGTGATCACCGCATCCTGAAGATAGGTGCGGTGAGAATTTAAAATGGAATTTAACTGGGTATGGATGCGGTCCGCCGCAGCCTTGATGGAACGGCGTACCCGGGAAAGACCGGGGCTGGCTTCATCTGCAATTTCATCTTCTGAGAGGATACAGCGTTTGATTTCATTATTTAAAGGGGTTAAAGGCTCGATGGACTGAAATAAGGGATCCAGGGAGTCAGGCACATATTCAGCCACTTCAGCCTGCTTCGGCGGCTTCTGTCCGGGAAAACGGGGGGTGAAAACGGGGGGGGACTCTGTATCCCTGCGTCCGTAAGCCTTGGCTCTTGAAGCCACGGTAAGAACCGAGCTGATAGAGAGAAGCTCAGGGATGCTAAGAGAGCTTCCGATTTCCAGGCGCTTTAAGGAACCGCCGATTTCCCGAAGGCCGGAAAAGGAAACAGAGCCCTTTAAACGCACACGGTTCACAGCGTCTGTGGTCTGGGCCTGGCGGGTGCGGATCTCTTCCAGATCAGAAGAAGGAGACAGTTCCCGGCACAGGGACTTCCCTAGAGGAGAGGCCGCATGGCTTTCCAGTTGGGTGATTATCTTCGTATATTCCAGGGTTTTTAATGCTTTTTGGTTCATTTTTTATCAATAACCTCCTGAGAGTGGTACAAAATATCCTGTTTACACGGACAAGTATACCACATCCCCCGATATTTACGATAGGGGAAAATTCCGAACGAACAAAAACTTGCATATTAAGCGTGAGAACCGTATAATAAGAGGTGAGATTCTTCGTAAGGAGGAGCGAAATGGCGGATAAGCGTGAAGACAAGGGAACGGACGAAGGCCAGGAAAAACAGAAACCGTTTATCAGGGAGAAAATCGTCCGCCAGCCACCTTCCGGGCGGCAGATCATGAGAAAAATTTTGATGACAGGAGCCTGCGCAGTTGTGTTCGGAACAGCAGCTGCGGTATGCTTTTCGGCTGTAAAGCCGATCGCAGACAGAGCCTTCGGCCCGGAGGAGACAGAGCAGGAGCCGATCACCATTGCAAAGGATGAGCCGGAAGCGCAGCAGCCTGTACAGACAGAGTGTGCGCCGGTGCCTGAGGAAACAGAGCCGGTGGAGGATATGGTGCGGTCAGAGATGGAGAAGTATCCGTATTCTATGGATGATCTGAACCGTCTCTACGGAAATTTGAATACGCTGGTTGAAGAGAATGAGGGCTGTGTGGCTTCTGTTCACTCGATTCAGAGGGAAACGGACTGGTTTGATAATCCCATTGAAACTACAGGCCAGTATTCAGGCGTGGTGATTTCCTGCACAAGAGGAGAGATCCTTGTTCTGGTGCCGGATGAGGCGGTAGATACGGCGGATTCCATTGAAGTATCATTTTCAGGCGGAACCATTCTTCCGGGTACTGTAAAACAAAAGGATTCTGTGGCAGATATGGCTCTTGTAAGCGTAAATGCCGCAGAGCTGGAGGACAGGCAGTATGAGCGCATAAAAGAGCTTCCGCTGGGAAATTCTTACGGTGTCAGGCAGGGAGATCTGGTGGTTGCCATCGGTTCCCCGGCCGGTGTGACCGGTTCCAGTGGATACGGCGCTATTTCCTATGTAGTGCGCAGCACAAAAGCGGTAGACGGAAGTACCAGGATCTTTTATACGGATACAGCGGCAGATTCCCAGGCGGGAACCTTCCTTATTAATACGGATGGAGAACTGATCGGCTGGGCGGTGGATGATTATGGGCAGGAGGATCATTCTTCCATGACAGCCGTTATGTCCGTATCGGATTATAAGGGGGCCTTGGAACTTATGAGCAACGGTCTTCCTGTGCCTTACTTTGGTATACTGGGACAGGAGATCACGGCAGCCATGGCCCAGAAGGGAATGCCTAAGGGCATCTATATTTCAGAAGCCGTTATGGACAGTCCAGCTTATAATGCAGGCCTTCAGCCGGGGGATATTCTCACAAAGCTGGGAGATATGCCGGTGACAAATCTGAAGGAATTTCAGGGCCAGGTGGAAAAGCTCCAGGCAGGAACGAAGATCATTGTAAACGTACAGCGCAGCAATGGCAAAGACGAATACAGGGAAATCCCCTTTGAGATAACCGTTGGAACCAGATAAGTGCGGTGTGGGAGTCCGAACGAAGCGGACTCCCTTTTCAGTAAAAGAGAGATGAGGTATGAAAATGAGATATATTGAGACATTCCATGAAGGAAATCATATTTCCGATATTTATTTATGCAAGACAAAACAGATTCAGCTTACAAAAACAGGAAAAGAATATGGAAATCTGATCCTTCAGGATAAGACAGGCACCATTGAGGCAAAGATCTGGGATCTTTCTTCTCCGGGAGTAGGGGAATTTGACGCAATGGACTATGTGCACATTGAGGCAGATGTGACGCTGTTTCAGAATGCAAACCAGCTGAATGTGCGCCGGATTCGCACCGCCAGAGAGGGAGAGTATGTGGAGGCGGATTATCTGCCTGTTTCTAAAAAAGAGATTGGAAAGATGTATGAGGAGCTGCTGGGATTTGTGCGCAGTGTGAAGAATCCATGGCTGAATCAGCTTTTGTCAGGGTATTTTGTGGAAGATAAGGAATTTGCCAAGGCGTTCCAGTTCCATTCCGCGGCAAAGACCGTTCATCATGGATTCGTAGGAGGACTCTTAGAGCATACCTTAAGTGTGGTAAAGCTCTGCGACTACTATGCAGGGTATTATAAGACATTAAACAGGGATCTGCTTCTCACCGCAGCCATGTTCCACGATATCGGAAAGATGCAGGAGCTGTCACGTTTCCCTGAAAATGATTATACCGACGACGGCCAGCTTCTGGGCCATATTATGATCGGCACGGAGATGATTTCCGAGCGGATCCGCCAGATTCCGGATTTCCCGCCCAGACTGGCGTCTGAGTTAAAACACTGTATTCTGGCCCATCACGGAGAGCTGGAATATGGTTCACCCAAGAAACCGGCTCTTTTGGAAGCGCTGGCACTGAATTTTGCAGACAATACAGATGCCAAGATGGAGACAATGATCGAGGCTCTGGCAGTAGGCGGAACGAATAAGGGCTGGCTGGGCTACAACAGGCTTTTAGAAACCAACATCAGAAAGACAACGGAGTAAGGAAAGTGGAAAAAAATCAGGAATTTACAGTTACCATTGAAGATATGAGCGAGGACGGCTCCGGTATCGGAAAGCTTGACGGCTACATCTGGTTTATCAAGGATACGGTCATCGGCGACCAGGTGCGGGCGAAAGCCATGAAGATGAAAAAATCCTATGGTTTTGCCCGTCTGATGGAGGTGATCACTTCTTCTGCTTTTCGGACAGAGCCAAGATGCCCTGCGGCCCGTCCCTGCGGGGGCTGCCAGCTCCAGGCCATGAAATATGAGGAGCAGCTGGCATTTAAAGAGCGAAAGATTAAAAATAACCTTATGCGGATCGGCGGTTTTAAAGAGGAAGAAATCCCCATGTTTCCAATTATTGGAATGGAGGAGCCCTGGCGGTACCGCAACAAGGCTCAGTTTCCTTTTGGAATGAATAAAAACGGAGAAATTATAACCGGATTTTATGCGGGCCGCACCCATGATATCATTGAAAATGCGGACTGCCTGCTGGGGGTACAGGAAAACAGGGGAATACTGGAAATTATCAAGGCATTTATGAAGGAATATAGGATCAGGCCCTATGATGAGAAAAGCCATCAGGGGCTGGTTCGCCATGCCCTGATCCGAAAAGGGTTTAAGAGCGGTGAGATCATGGTCTGTCTGGTGATCAACGGAAAGCGCCTGCCCCACGGGGAAGAGCTGGTAAAGCGGCTGTCGGCTGTTTCAGGAATGACCAGCATTTCTTACAGTATCAATGAGGAAAAGACCAATGTGATCATGGGAAAAGAGATTGTAAATCTTTATGGTCCAGGGTATATTACAGATTCCATTTCGGATGTAACATATCAGATCTCCCCCCTGTCTTTTTATCAGGTTAATCCGGTGCAGACAGAAAAGCTGTATGGAACAGCCCTGGAATATGCGGGCCTTACGGGAAAAGAAACGGTATGGGATCTGTACTGCGGCATTGGAACTATTTCCCTGTTCCTGGCTCAGAAGGCGAAAAAGGTATATGGCGTGGAGATTGTCCCCCAGGCCATTGAAGATGCCAGAAGAAATGCCCGGTTGAATGGAATGGAAAATGTGGAGTTCTTTGTAGGAAAGGCAGAGGAGGTGCTGCCGGAGCAGTATGAAAAGAACCAGATCTATGCCGATGTGATCGTGGTAGATCCCCCAAGAAAGGGCTGCGACCAGATGTGCCTGGATACGATCCTGAAAATGCGGCCCGAACGGGTCGTTTATGTCAGCTGCGATTCCGCTACCCTGGCAAGAGATCTGAGATACCTTGTGGATGGGGGGTATGAGGTGAAGAAGGTTAGAGGGTGTGATATGTTTCCGCAGGGGGGACACTGCGAAACGGTTGTAAAATTGGAGCGGGTAAAAAGAAAATAGGAGAATTGTGAGGCGAGAAAATTGGAAAATCGAAATCGGATGGGAAAGAATAAAGAGGGTGTAATTTTCCCTGTTGCTCCAAATCTTTCTGACATGAGTGGTGCCTATTTGGAATTTATAGAAGAAATTAAAAAAGAGATTCAACATCAGCGACTAACTGTTGTATTGAATGCGAATTCAAGTATGATTTGTCTTTATTGGCACATAGGAAAAGAAATTCTGCAAAAACAGGAAAAGGAAGGCTGGGGAGCGAAAATTATAGACCGTATGTCAAAAGATTTGAAAGAAGCATTTCCAGATATGTCCGGTTTTTCGCCAAGAAATATCAAGTATATGAGAAAATTTGCGGCCTGTTGGCCTGATTTTGAAAAGGTGCAGCAGGTTGTTGCACAAATACCATGGCGAACAAATTTAAAATTGCTTGATAAACTGAGTACACAGGAAGAACGAATTTGGTATGCTCATAAGACTATTGAAAACGGTTGGAGCAGTAATGTATTGGATTTTCAGATACAGAACAGATTACTTGAGCGTACTGGGAAAAGTGTGAACAACTTTCCGGCCGCATTACCGCCGGCAGATTCGGATATGGCAAACCAGATTTTCAAAGATCCATATTTATTTGATTTTTTAGGTACCGATATGCCAAGACGTGAAGTTGAAATTGAGCGTCAATTGGTAGAACATATTCAGAAATTTTTATTGGAACTGGGGCAGGGTTTTGCGTTTGTAGGCAGACAGGTACATTTGGAAGTGGGAGGACAGGATTTTTATATTGATTTGCTGTTTTATCATTTGAAACTTCGTTGTTATGTTGTGATTGAATTAAAGGCCTGTGATTTTGAACCAGGATTTATCAGTCAGCTTAATATGTATCAGAATATCGTAAATGATATTTTATGCCATCCAGATGATAAGCCAACGATTGGTTTGTTATTGGTGAAAGGGAAGAATAAGACGGTTGTTGAGTATTCTTTGACAGGATATCAAAATCCGATCGGTGTTGCAGAATGGCAAAATCAAATAGAAAAGGAATTACCGGAAGAATTAAAGAGTAGTTTACCGTCTATTGCAGAAATCGAAAGGGAACTGGCGTAATTGTGCAACAGGTTGTTGCATAATTTGGATGATGTAACTATCCGGAAATTTCGACAGGTTCGAAAAGAATGAAGGGGCATTTGGAGTTTTGAAAAATGATTATGAATTTCAATGATTTTTACTTCGAGGAAAAACCAAGGTAAAACAGGAGATTCTTTTGCTCTGTAGGGGGTATAACATTAATAAACTGCATGCAAAAATCCAAAAAGAACGCACAGAAAGTTAGCTTTTCCCAGTAAAAGAAACAGCCTGAACAGCCAAAAAAATGGAGGCTTTTTTAAAGTACGCCAAAAATCCGGAAGAATTTCCAAATGAAAAGAATTCTTTCCGGATTTTTTCATGTATAGAGCGAGGGCATCGCTCAATCATCTAATTTGATGATTTTGCGACACCCTCATAATAAATAGCTTTTAATTATTGAGAAGTTCCTCCCTTTCAATTCAACGGCTCAATCACAGGCATTGTTTTCGAAGCGGGAGCGGATTCTGCCGGTTTGGATTCCTGAGTGGCTTTGGAAGCCTCTGCCGCTTTGGAAGCCTCTGTTGCTTTGGAAGCTTCTGTTGCTTTTGCAGCAGATGTAGCTTTGGAGGTTTCTGTATTTTTGGAAGCTTTTGTCTCAGATTTTGCAGCTTCCGAGCTCTTGGACGTCTGAGCAGTTTTTGAGGTTTCTGTGTTCTTTGCAGCTTTGGTAGATTTTGTGGCCTCTGTACTCTTAGGAGCCTTCGTGGATTTTGTAGCTTCCGTGCTCTTTGCGGCCTTTGCATTCTTAGCGGTTTCCGTACTCTTAGACGCCTTGGTAGACTTAGACGCCTCTGTATTCTTGGAAGTTTTGGAAGACTTTGCGGCTTCCGTGCTCTTGGACGTCTTTTCCTTATCGGAATTGGAGGTTTTCTTGTCCTCCTCCTTTTTACTTCCGTTTGTTCCGTTTTCTCCGTCTTCCGGGAAATCTGTTTCCCGGCTGTCTGTGTCAATGCCGGAGGTGCTTAAGGAAAAAGCGGACTGATTTGCATTTCCGGCCATATCTTCCAGATATACGGTCAGGGAACCTTTCTCCAGATCAAAGGTAATGCGGCCGGTTTCCTTGTCATAGCTGACAGGAGCTGTCCGTTTTCCAGCATCATCCGTAGCATAAACAGCCTCATAATTGATTCCGGAAATATTGTCCTCTGCGATCAGCTCCAGTTTACCGTCTTCCATGACCACAGTTTCTTCATCGATCGAGGGAGCTGTGTCATCTAAGACTGCGATATGCTCGTTTTGACGGGCAGGCATACCGTTCCAGCCCTCCACATAGATTTCCAGAGCGCCGTTATTTGTTAAGGCAGCATGGTAAACGCCGCCTTCTTTTTTGAATTCAATATCCTGGGATTCCAGGGTTGTGGTAAGTTTCCGGATAGGAATCAGCGATTTTACCTTAAGGGAAACATCTACGGTTTTGTAATCAGTGGTGTCCCCTACAGTCAGCTCGATTCGGGGGGAAGCGGTTACCAGAAAGAGTAGAAGAAGGTTGAAAACAATAAACGGCAGCACATACCATAAAAGATTGTGAAGGAACCGGTTTTCATTTCCGGAACGGCCGTTATTGCTGTGTTTTGGGCTGCGCCGTGAGCCGTGTGAGGCTGGTGAACGGTCGCTGCGGGGCGCTGTATAGGATGAATGGCGGTCCATTGCCTTTGTCCTCCTTTGAAGTTTGGTCAAAATACCACTATAGCATAGCAGAAATTGTCTGGTCTTACAAGGAAAAATTGCTCTTGTAAGAGTGTTGTAAGAAAGTCTGTGGGGAAAAGGGATGAAAACAGGAGCAGAATATGATATGATGGGAATGATACTACATATGCCAAAATATTCCCGGAACGGGAAGGGCACAGGATGATCCTCAGGGGTCTAGCGAGAAAAGGGGCAGAGCCATGATAGAAGAAGCAGCAGCATTTGCGGCGCAGGCGCACCATGGAACATTCAGAAAAGGGACACAGATCCCGTATATTACACACCCGATGGAGGCAGCTCTGATCGTATCCGGGTTTACGGATGATCCGGAGATGATCGCGGCAGCGCTTTTGCATGATGTGGTTGAGGATACGGGCGTGACAGAAGAGGAGATTAGGGAGCGCTTCGGTTCAAGAGTAGCCTGTCTGGTGGCAAATGAGACAGAGGATAAAACAAAATGCTGGAGGGAACGGAAGGGAGCTACCATACAGCATCTGAAAAGTGCTCCAAGAGAGATTAAGATCCTGGCTCTTGGGGATAAGCTCAGCAATATGCGCTGTACGGCAAAGGATTATCTGGTTCTTGGGGATGAAATCTGGCAGCGGTTTAATGAAAAGGATAAGGCCATGCACGCCTGGTATTACTGGGGGATTGCAGATGCATTGGATGATTTAAAGGAACATCTTTATTACAAAGAATATATTATGCTCTGCCGGACTGTATTCGGAGCTGGGACATGAGGTCAATGAAGCAGGAAGTCCATTGGCTTTAGGCGATGGACGGTCTACTGGAAGCGGCAGACAGTAAGGAGAATGAAAGAATGAGCAATTTAAAACGAAACGGCAGGATTTTGGCGCTGCTTGTCATAATGGGAATCCTGTTTGGAACCCAGGGAATGACGGCACTTGCAGGAACCATGGGAGTAGGGGCGGCAGCAGGTCCGGCCGGCGGGCCGGGCATGGAAGCAGTGGGCCCATCAGATCAGAACGATGAGCAGGAAAAGCCGTCTGAAACAGATGGGGTACAGAGCGCGGAAGGTCAGCCGGCAGGCGGATCCGAAGCCCAGGGGGAATCCGGACAGTCCGCTACCGGATCCGAAATTCAGGATACAGCGGATCATTCAACAGCCTCATCTGACCTCCCTCTTCAGGTAAACTACAGTATTTACTCCCCGGTCCAGGGATGGAGCGGTACGGCTGCGGATAATCAGGCATTGCAGGCTCCTTATGGAAGCTGGGTGGCAGCTATGAGGGCGAATCTGATCAATATTCCGGCAGATGCTCAGGTAGGCATCCGCTATCAGGTAAATTTAAGCGGGACCGGCTGGCTGGATCCGGCAGAGGATGGAGCGGAGGCGGGAAATGCGTCTGCTGAGGCGCCGCTGGAAGCGATCTGCATGGAGCTGTATGGAGCGTCTGCAGCATCATATGATCTGTATTATAAGGTTTATCAGAATGGTACATGGACGGATTGGGCATTAAATGGAGCTGTGGCAGGTACGGAGGGAGCTGGCCTGAGGATCGATGGAATCAGGGCTGCGATCACGGCAAAGGACGCCGGAGCGCCTCAGGCAGCCATGAACGCAGTCGATCCCTCCAGACCTATGATCGCCCTGACCTTTGATGACGGCCCGCGGACTTCGGTTACCAGCCGGATCCTTGACAGCTTGCAGCAGAATGGGGGACGGGCTACATTCTTTATGGTAGGTACCAATGTGGACTCCAATGCCGCAGTGATCCGCCGTATGGCCGAACAGGGCTGTGAGGTCGCAAACCACACCAATGACCATAAATATCTTACAAAAATTGGGGCGGAAGGCATTCGCAGCCAGGTAGGTTCTGTGAATCAGAAGATTGCTTCTGCCTGCGGTGTGTCTCCGGTACTGATGCGTCCGCCAGGAGGATATGTGGACGGCGCATCACTGTCTGTATTAGGCTCTATGGGTATGCCGGCAATTATGTGGTCTATTGATACGAGAGACTGGCAGCACCGTAATGCTCAAAGAACCATTGATACGGTTCTGGATCAGGTAAAGGATGGAGACATCATTTTGATGCATGATATTTATGAGCCAACGGCACAGGCGGCAGAAGTTCTGATTCCTGAACTGACAGCCAGAGGTTATCAGCTGGTAACAGTCAGCGAACTGGCTTCGTTTAGGGGCGGTATCCAGCCCGGACATAAATACAGCCAGTTCCGTTAAAAATACTTGCAATTTGAAGCATACATATTTATAATGTCTTTACCGGGCGGAGTTCCCTCCGTCCGGATCTATTTTCTAAAGTCTTCAGGGTTTTATACATCAGATTCATTCATTTCTTAAATTTCCAAAGGTCTCCCACACCAGGATATTTGATTTGAAAACAGAACCGCACATTGGCAATTAGATAAAAGCAGAATACACTGCAAAAGGCGGAAAGCCAAACAGGTATTTTATGTAAATCAGATAAACCAAAACGGGGGAACAAATATGAACGAATACAAAAACAGAAGGCAGCTTTTATGTCTGGCGGTCACGGCGGGAATGATGTTTACTGCTGTCAATGTATCATCCAAAACGGTCTGGGCCGCTGCAGAGCAGGTGATCGAGTATGATCCGAATCAGGAGGAAAAGACACATCCGGGCTCCATTATTTTAAAACAGAATTTGAAGGAGGAAGACTTACCGTCGTTGAAACAGCCGGAAGCTTCCTATACAGATGAAAATGGGATTCATTACCGCCTGGCGGACTGGGAGGTGCGTGAGCTGCCGGAAGCTTCCCGGAGCCGTATGCTTGAAAAAACGGAAGTGTACCGGGAGGTAGAAGGAGCAGAGACGCTTCCACCCTATGTGGACAGCAGGCAGGAGGAAAATGGCGCAAAGATATCAGGACGGCTGTATATGCAGGAGAGTCGGGTACTGGGGGAGGAGTGGAGAGAGGATTTTCAGGCGCCTGTGACATTTTATTCCTATGGAGCAGATGAATATGAATTGGGTGGAATAAAAATTTCCGGGGAAGATATCCTGGATTCAGCTTTGGCAGAACAGGAGCTTCTTTTAGGAGAAATGGGGCTTTCGTCCGAGGCTTACCATATCACATCTATGGATTGGGATGGGGAAAGCTTTATGGATGAAACGGGCCAGGTCTGCCGCAGGGCGTCGGCAAGGGGAGAGAGGCTGCTGCGTGATTACGAGGCTGTATACAGAGGACAGGTTCAGGTTGTGGAGCCGGTTTCCTATGAGGTGTCCGCTGTGTATGAACCTGCGGAACTGGGGAATATTTCTAATTCAGAAAAAGAGCAGGAAGAGGCATTGGTTTTAGAGCCGGAAGCGGCAGAAGAGCCGGATCCATTTTTACGCTGGATCCGAACCGGAGTGACTGTTACGGCTGCATTGGGAGTTTCAGGCATATTGTTGGGGATTGTTCTGTATTTTACAGGGAAAAACAGGCGTAAAAGCCAGGAAGAGGAGCTGAAATATAATTAGAGCTTAATGATTTTTTTATAGAATTCTAAAGAAAATTTCAAAGAAAATACATAGTAAAAACACAGATTACGTAGTAATATGTATCGTGTATACAGAAATGAATGGAGAGGAGAGTTCATTTATGAAAAGAAAATATTTTATGATCGCAGTGATGGCAGCTGCCCTTGGAATGACAGCCTGTTCATCTCAGAAAACAGAGACTGAGGCAGCAACGGCTACGACAGCCGCGTCTTCGGTAGCAGAGACAACCACGGCAGAGGCTTCTTCCGAGGAAGAGGAGGCAGAGACGGAGAGCTTTTACGGTATTGTAAAGACAGTAGAGGATACGGTTATTACAGTAACAGACGATGCCGGAACAGAAGCCGGATTTGACGTGTCCGGAGCAGAGCTTACCGGAGCAGAGGCCATCGGTGAAGGCGATGAGGTAGATGTTTACTACACAGGAGCGCTGGGAGAAACGCCGGCAAAGGCCGTAGAGGTTGATATTGTGATTTCCGCAGCAGAGGAAGCCGAGGAGGAAGCTGCTGAGGAGGATGATCTGACAATTACGGGAACCATTGAAAGCACAGAAGATGGAAGCCTTGTTTTAAAGACGGAGGACGGTTCCTATACCTTAAATACCCTCATTGCCCAGACGGTCACAAAGGATGGCGTTAAGGCCGGCACAGAGGCAGATATTACATATTATGGAGATCTGGAAGATGAGGAAGTTCCCGCAGTCGCTACAAAGATCGTGACTGCAGACGCCAGAGATACAGAGGACGCGGGAATTAAGACCCTTACCGGTACCGTAGCAGAGGCAGAGAGCAATCATGTTGTTCTGGATACAGAGGATCCGGAAAATACCTTCTTTTCATTTGTGGGGGAAGATGGGATGTTTGACGGCTTAAAGACCGGAGATACGGCTACTGTGATCTATGAGGGTACATTAACAGCCAAGACCATTAAAGCATTAGGACTTAAAAAGTAAATAATTTCTTTTACACCCACCTGTTGGAATCGTTCCGGCCGGCGGGTGTCTGCATATAAAGGATTCTGTAAAAAAATTAGCACTCGACTCTTGACACTGCTAATAACATGTGTTATAGTACGCATAGAACAAAGAACAGAAACACGATTCCGCAGCAGAAAGGGGAATGGCGTATGAATATCAATAAATTTACACAAAAGTCCATGGAGGCGGTGCAGGGCTGTGAAAAGCTGGCGTATGAGTACGGCAATCAGCAGATCGATCAGCCGCATCTGCTTTACAGTCTCCTGACCTTGGATGACAGCCTGATCATGAAGCTGGTTACGAAAATGGGAATACAGGGAGATATGTTTAAAAATGAGGCCAAACAGGCCATTGAGAAGCTTACAAAGGTAAGCGGCGGCGGCCAGCTTTACATCAGCAATGATTTAAACAAGGTACTGATTAACGCTGAGGATGAAGCAAAGGCTATGGGAGACGAGTACGTTTCGGTGGAGCATTTGTTTTTAGCACTTTTAAAGCAGCCCGGACGGGAAATGAAGGAGCTGTTTAAGACTTATGGAATCACCAGAGAACGGTTTTTGCAGGCGTTGTCCACCGTCCGGGGCAATCAGAGGGTAGTCAGCGACAACCCGGAGGCGACCTATGATACACTGGAAAAATATGGTTATGACCTGGTAGAGCGGGCCAGAAACCAGAAGCTGGATCCGGTGATCGGCCGCGACAGTGAAATCCGCAACGTAGTCCGTATTCTGTCCAGAAAGACAAAAAATAATCCGGTGCTGATTGGTGAGCCCGGCGTAGGTAAGACAGCCGTTGTAGAAGGTCTGGCTCAGAGAATCGTCCGGGGCGATGTGCCGGAGGGCTTAAAGGATAAAAAGCTCTTTGCCCTTGATATGGGAGCCTTAGTGGCAGGAGCCAAGTATAGAGGCGAATTTGAGGAGCGTTTAAAAGCAGTTCTGGAAGAGGTAAAAAAGAGCGAAGGCCAGATCATCCTCTTTATTGATGAGCTTCATACCATTGTGGGAGCAGGAAAGACAGAGGGATCCATGGATGCGGGCAATATGTTAAAGCCCATGCTGGCAAGAGGCGAGTTGCACTGCATCGGCGCTACTACCTTAAATGAATACCGCCAGTACATTGAAAAGGATGCGGCCTTAGAGCGCCGGTTCCAGCCGGTTATGGTGGCAGAGCCTACGGTTGAGGACACCATTTCCATTCTCAGAGGACTGAAGGAGCGGTATGAGGTTTACCATGGCGTAAAGATCACAGATTCCGCTCTGGTAAGCGCAGCCATGCTGTCCGACCGCTATATTTCCGACCGTTTTCTGCCCGATAAGGCCATTGACCTGGTAGATGAGGCCTGTGCAATGATCAAAACTGAAATGGACAGTATGCCCGCAGAATTAGACGAGCTGTCCCGCAGGCTGATGCAGATGGAAATCGAGGAAGCAGCATTAAAAAAGGAAACAGACCGCTTAAGCCAGGATCGTCTGGCAGATTTACAGAAGGAGCTGGCAGAGCTGCATGATGAATTTACCGCAAAAAAGGCTCAGTGGGAAAATGAAAAATCCAGCGTAGACCGCCTCTCTGCTCTCCGTGAAGAGATTGAGGCTGTAAACCGCCAGATCCAGGATGCCCAGCAGAAATACGATCTGAACAAGGCGGCAGAGCTTCAGTATGGAAAGCTGCCCCAGCTGCAGAAGGAGCTGGAGGCAGAGGAAGAGAAGGTTAAAAAGGAAGATCTGAGCCTGGTTCATGAGAGTGTGACAGAGGATGAGATTGCAAGAATTGTGTCCAAATGGACCGGCATTCCTGTGGCAAAGCTTACAGAGAGCGAGCGCAGCAAGACCCTTCATCTGGATCAGGTGCTCCATAAGAGAGTCGTAGGACAGGACGAGGGCGTTGAGAAGGTCACAGAGGCCATTATCCGGTCAAAGGCAGGAATTAAAGATCCTACGAAGCCCATTGGTTCCTTCCTGTTTTTAGGCCCCACCGGCGTAGGTAAAACAGAGCTTGCCAAGGCTCTTGCAGAGTCACTGTTTGATGATGAATCCAATATGGTGCGCATTGATATGAGCGAATATATGGAGAAGCATTCTGTGGCACGTCTCATTGGAGCGCCTCCAGGATATGTGGGCTATGATGAGGGCGGACAGCTTACAGAGGCTGTGCGCCGCAAGCCCTACAGCGTAGTGCTGTTTGATGAGGTGGAAAAGGCACATCCGGATGTATTTAATGTGCTGCTGCAGGTACTGGATGACGGACGGATCACAGATTCTCAGGGACGCACGGTGGATTTTAAAAACACCATTATCATTCTTACTTCCAACATCGGCTCCCAGTATCTTTTAGAGGGGATTGATGAGAATGGCTCCATCCGCCCGGAGGCTAAAGAGGCTGTGATGAATGACCTGAGAACTCATTTCCGTCCGGAGTTTTTGAACCGTCTGGATGAAATGATTCTCTTTAAGCCTCTGACAAAGGAAAATATTGGAAGTATTGTGGATTTATGCATTGCGGACTTAAACCGCCGTCTGGCAGACCGGGAGTTAAAGCTGGAGCTTACAGAGACAGCGAAGGCCTTTATCACAGAAAACGGCTATGATCCCGTATATGGCGCCCGTCCTTTAAAGCGGTATCTGCAAAAGAATGTAGAAACCCTGGCAGCAAAGCTGATTTTAGGAGGAGGGCTGCGGGAAGGCGCTGTAATCGTGATCGATGTATCGGAGGATGGAAGCAGGCTTATCGCTTATACGGAATAAAAAGAAAGGAAGGTCATAAGGTGAATAAGATTCCAAAGGATCCCATGATCCTGTTCAGCTTTGTGAATACACAGCTTAGAGACCGTTTCAGTTCATTGGAAGAGATGTGCAGAGAAATGGAGCTGGATCAGTCTTATATAGAAGAAACTCTGGAAGGTGCAGGGTTTTCCTATGATCCCAAACGGAACTGCTTCCGCTGATGGTTGGCAGCAAAAGCCGGCTTTATCTGATGTCTGGTCAGATAGGGCCGGCTTTTTTGAGGTGGTGCGAAAGGGCGAAGGCTGGAAATAAATAACAGGATGTGGTAGACTGGACAAAAGATCATTCACGGAATAGGGATGTATATTGTGATGGGGGATCTGTTAAGCTATAGTAGGAATACCCGATAGAGGATGAACAAAGCAGGAGGAGATATATGGGAGTGATATTCAATGAGGCAGAGGCTGTCTGGGAATGGCTTATGACGCATCTTATCGTAATCAATCTCTTGTTTTCCATTATTATTATTTTTTTCCAGCGCAGAGATCCCAGATCGGTATGGACCTGGCTGTTTGCTCTGAACTTTATTCCGGTGTTCGGAATTATATTTTATCTTCTTTTCGGCCAGGATTTAAAAAAGAGCCGGATGTTTAAGGTAAAGGGAATCAGCGATCGGCTGAATATGCCGGTTAAAAGCCAGGAAGAGATTATCCGCTCAAGCGATATTCCGGAGGAAATGATGGATCCCCTCATAAGGGATTTCCGCAGCCTGATCCTCTATAACCTGGAAACTTCCGGAGCTGTGCTTACGACCGACAATCAGGTGAAGATCTACACAGACGGCCAGGCGAAATTTGAAGGCCTTCGGACCGCTCTGCGCCGTGCCAGCCGATTTATCCACATTCAGTATTATATTATTAAAAATGACGAGGTATTTGATTCGATCGTGCCGATTCTGGAGGATAAGGTGCGTGAAGGCGTAGAGGTGCGGATTCTTTATGACGGCATGGGGGGGCGCTTTATGCCGAAACGCCGGTGGGAGGAACTGCGCCGCGCCGGGATTTTAGTCGGTGTATTTTTCCCTCCTATTTTAGGCTGGCTGAACCTGCGTGTAAATTACAGAAATCATAGAAAAATCGTTGTGATAGACGGGAATGTGGGATTTGTAGGCGGTTTTAATATTGGACGTGAATATATTTCAAAGGATCCCGGATTCGGTTATTGGAGAGATACCCATCTGCGGATCACCGGTGAAGCAGTGATGAGCCTGCAGATCCGCTTTGCACTGGACTGGAATTATGCTACGGGAGAGAATCTCTTTAAAAATGAGGCCTATTTCCGGACAGATCTGAAAAAGAAGACGGACGTCCGAAGGGATAAAGAAAGACCGGCCTGGCCTGATCCTGAACTGGAGGGAAGCCAGGTGGGAATGCAGATCATTGCCAGCGGTCCGGATACCAGAGAACCCCATATCCGAAACAACTATCTGGAACTGTTTCACAAGGCAAAGCACCATATTTATATTCAGACGCCTTATTTTGTGCCGGACGACGCCATTTTTTCGGCGCTTAAGATGGCTGCTTTGTCCGGGGTCGATGTGCGTCTGATGATTCCCTGTAAGCCGGATCATCCGTTTGTGTACCGGGCAACCTGTTCTTATGCAGGAGAACTTTTGGATTATGGTGCAAAGGTCTATATCTATACTAATGGTTTTCTCCATTCCAAGGGGATTATGGTTGACGGCCGGGTCTGCTGCTATGGCACTGCCAATATGGATATCCGGAGCTTTGAACTGAATTTTGAGGTAAATGCTACGATTTATGATGAGGCGGTCACGGCAGAACTGGAGCAGGCATTTATGAATGACCTGCCTCACTGCCGCCAGATAACAAGAGAGGATTATAAAAAAAGAGGCCTTCTGACCAGGATCAGGGAGCAGGGAAGCCGTCTTTTGTCTCCGCTTTTATAGGAAGAATAATTTTCAGTTCTGCTGTCCATACTAGCCCTATGAAGAGACAGTATAATGGAAAATTAAAAGAATCGCTCCGCAATTTCTGCCGCTGCGGGATTGCGGGCTGGTGTCTGGAGGTCATTTTCACTTCATTGGAATCCTGGATGCGGGGAGATATGCGGCTCATGGGGCGCACCTCGCTCTGGATGTTTCCCATCTATGGCATGGGAGTCCTTCTGCCGGGGATCGTAAATACGGCAGACCGTTGGCTCACCGGCCTGTCTGCATTCCCGGAGGCGGGAACCGATCGTATTTCACCACCAGCCAGACTGGTGCGCCACGGACTTATGGATATGGTTCTGATTTTTACGGCAGAGTATGTGACAGGAACGATTTTAAAGCATTTTAATGTGTGCCCATGGGATTATTCCATGTGGCCCGATCATATCGGCGGGGTGATCCGGCTGGCTTTTGGGCCCCTGTGGTTTTGCACCGGGCTTCTCTTTGAGATGCTTCAGACCCCCGGCAGACTTGAAAACTCAAACTAACAAAGAGTTGTATTTCCGATGTTTTCTGGTATATAATGGATACCATCAGCGGGCAGGAGAGCATCCCTTTATCCGCTGATGGCAGTAAATATTTTGAACAGAAGGAGAGTTACATATGATACGCTTATTGCTGGCAGCCATCGCCATTGTGCTGTATTTGGTACTTACTTTTCCGGTTTTGTGTTTTCTGGAGAAAAAGGCAAAAAAGAACCCGGAGGAGGCAGGCTGGAAGAGCTTTTCCATGGTGCGGTGGATTTTTAAAAAAATCAGCCGGATCGCCGGGATCACATACGAGGTGCGGGGGCTGGAAAATATTCCCACCGACCGGGCGGTGCTTTATGTGGGAAACCACAGAAGTTATTTTGATATTGTCATGGGCTATATGACCGTTCCTGGACTGACCGGTTTTATTGCCAAAAAGGAAATGATAAAGATCCCGCTGCTAAACCGCTGGATGGATCGGATGAACTGCTTATTTTTGGATCGTTCGAATATTAAAGAAGGTTTAAAAACTATTTTGGCAGGAATTGAAAAGATCAAGGGAGGAATTTCCATGTGGATTTTCCCCGAAGGAACCAGAAATCCCGGTGAAAATCCGGAAAAACTGATGGAGTTCCATGAGGGAAGTTTAAAGATTGCAGAAAAGAGCGGCTGTCCGGTGATCCCTGTTGCCATGGTGGGGACGGCAGAGGTATTTGAGCGTCATTTCCCATGGATCCGGCCCAGCCATGTGATCATCGAATACGGAAAACCCATTTATTTAAAGGAACTTCCGGCAGAAAACCGCAAGTTCCCCGGAGCCTACACAAGAGAGATCATTTGCTCCATGATAAAAGAGCTGGAGGAACAGAGATGAAGGAACTGAACTTACAGGAGATCCGGCAGCAGCTGGATGTGATTGACGCCAGCCTGACAGAGCTGTTTGAGACACGTATGGAGCTGTGCAGAGAGGTGGCTGAGTATAAGATACAGACCGGAAAGCCTGTTTATGACAGGGAGCGGGAGCAGCAGAAGCTTAAGGCGGTTACGGCTCTGGCTCACAGTGATTTTACGCGCAAAGGTACATATGAACTGTTTTCGCAGATCATGACCATCAGCCGCAGGCTTCAGTATGGTCTTCTGGCTTCCCACGGGCAGGAGATGGACACCGTGTTTTCCATGATCGAGGATTTAAAAAGGGAAAATGTGCGGATCGTATATCAGGGTGTGGAGGGCTCCTATGGACACGGTGCGGCCCGCCGGTATTTCGGCCCGGATGCGGATATGTACCATGTAAAGACCATGGAGGATGCCATGACAGAGGTGGAGGAGGGTCGGGCAGATTATGCGGTGCTCCCTATTGAAAACTCCTCCGCTGGGGCAGTAAGCGACAACTATGATCTCTTAGTAAAGCATAATGTGTACATCGCAGCGGAAACGGAGCTTCCGATTAACCATGCGCTGCTGGGCCGGGAAGATGCGGATATTAAGGATATCCGGACAGTTTATTCCCATCCGCAGGCTCTGATGCAGACCTCCCAGTATCTGAATGCCCACAGGGACTGGAAACAGATCAGCACGGTCAATACGGCGGTAGCGGCTAAAAAAGTGGCAGAGGAAAACGATCGTTCCCAGGCGGCGGTAGCCAGTGAGATTGCGGGAGAGCTTTATGGCTTAAAGGTGCTGGAGCGCTCCATTAACCACAATAAAAATAATGTGACCCGTTTTATTATCCTGTCAAAGGATCCTGTATACAGAAAGGGCGCTAATAAGGTGAGCATCTGTTTTGAGGGCGTCCACAGAAGCGGCTCTCTTTACAATATGCTTGGAAATCTGATTTACAATGACATCAATATGCTGATGATCGAATCGCGCCCCATTCCCGGGAGAAGCTGGGAATACCGTTTTTTTGTAGATGTGGAAGGGTCTTTATCCGATGCAAAGATCCGCAATGCTTTAAAGGGGATTTCTGAGGAAGCCGTATCCTTAAGGATCCTGGGAAACTACTGAGCCGAACCGGTTGGAGCGTGGATTCCCTTATCCGCTGATGGTAAGGGAAATATGGATACAAAGAAGAAACGAGGAAAGAGATATGGATATCAGAGGACTTGTGATCTACCGCAATTTAAAACATCAAACGCTGTTTGAGCAGATGGCAGGACTTATGGGAATGTCAGAAGAAAAGGAGAGTACAGATTCGTTTGCCTGTGCGGGACAGCTGATCGAACTGGCTGCAAAGTATGGCTTTGAAGGAAACCTGTGGCACTGTTTTCTGGCGCTCTGCCTGGCAGATAATGAAAATGCATATACAACTGCCTGTGAGGTCAAAGGGCCTGCAGGCGGTACTCTGGATCTTCTGGCGAAAGAAGACTTTGCCATTTTCAAGGCACTGTTTGATTTTGATCTTTCTTCTCTTGCGCCCTCTTCTTTGTGGAGCCTGCTTGCGGACTACCGCCCGGCACTTCAGGAGAGCCGGGTTTTTAACCGCAGGATCAGGGACAGGATCGTGGAGCTGGCAAAGGCCCTGGAGCAGGCATCTGACCTGGAAGGATTTCAGCAGACTATGGTGGAATTTTACAGGGGATACGGGGCGGGAACTTTTGGACTGAATAAGGCTTTCCGGATTCTGGAAAAAGAGGCCGGAGGGCTGACGGTGATCGATCCCATTGTAAATGTGGAGCATATTTATTTTAAGGATATTGTGGGATATGAGCTTCAGAAGCATAAGCTGATTGAAAATACGGAGGCTTTTGTAAATGGAAAAGAGGCCAACAACGTACTTTTATTCGGTGATGCGGGAACGGGAAAATCCTCCAGCGTAAAGGCGGTTTTGAACGAATATTACAGCAGGGGCCTGCGTATGATTGAGGTATACAAGCACCAGTTTAAGGATCTTTCAGATGTTCTGGAGCAGATCAAGGACCGCAATTACAAGTTTATCATTTACATGGATGATCTGTCCTTTGAGGATTACGAGCTGGAATATAAGTATTTGAAGGCTATTTTGGAAGGAGGACTGGGAAAACGCCCGGATAATGTGCTGATCTATGCGACCTCCAACCGCCGCCATCTCATCAGGGAGAAATTCAGCGACAAGAGGGAGCTGGATGACGATCTTCACAATAATGATACGGTTCAGGAGAAGCTTTCTCTGGCAGCCCGGTTCGGCGTTACGATTTACTACGGTTCACCGGATAAACGGCAGTTTCAGTCCATAGTCAAAGCGCTGGCTAAGAGGCATCAGCTGGATATACCGGAGGAGGAACTGCTTTTGGAAGCCAATAAATGGGAATTGAGCCACGGAGGACTTTCCGGGCGTACGGCTTCCCAGTTCATTACCCATCTGCTGGGATGCGATTTTACATAAAATATACAGAAATTTTACATCATAAGGAAGAAAGAAGATGAGTCCGGGATTATAATAGCAGTCATATAGTCCCGGGCTTAGGCCATACAGGGGATCGGGCAGCGCGCCCCAAAAGGAGGAAGAACGTGGCAGTAAGAATGTTTGCAGCGATAGAGATCGGCTCATTTGCTCTGGAACTGGGAATTTATGAGATTTCTGAAAAGACGGGGATCCGTTGTGTAGATCACATCCGCCATGTGATCGCTCTGGGAAGCGATACCTTCAGCGAAGGAAAAATCAGCTACGGTCTGGCGGATGAGATGTGCTCTGTTCTGGAGGATTTTACGGGGATTATGAAAACCTACCGGGTGCGGGAGTACCGGGCTTACGGAACCACAGCCATGCGCGAGGCGAAAAACAGCCAGATCATCCTGGATCAGATCTGTGTAAGAACCGGACTTAAGGTGCGAATTATCAGCAATTCAGAGCAGCGTTTTATCAGCTATAAGGCAGTGGCGGCAAAGACAGGAGAATTTAACCGGATCATCCAGAAGGGAACGGCGATTGTAGATGTGGGCTTTGGAAGCGCCCAGATTTCTCTGTTTGATAAGGATACTCTGGTAACGACCCAGAGCCTGCCTCTTGGTACTCTGCGGATCCGCAGCCAGCTGGCTAAAATCCCGGCCAGTGTAAGGTCGCATTGTCTTCACATTGAGGAGCTGGTAGATAATGAGCTGATAACCTTTCGGAAAATGTATTTAAAAGACAGAAAGATTGATAATCTGATCGGGATCGGAACCAATATTACCTATCTGATGCGCCAGCTTGGATTCAACACAGCGGCAGACCGTGTGGATGCCAAAGAGATGGAGCTTTTTTATGAGCGCCTTTCTCAGATGACCCTGGATCAGATTGAGGAGCGTTTTAATGTGAACAGTGAGTACGCATCCCTGCTCCTTCCGGCAGCGGTTGTATACCGCAGAGTGATGGAGGTTACGGGAGCGGGACAGTTCTGGATTCCTGATATCGGCCTTTGTGACGGCATTGCGGCAGAATATGCCGATGACTGCCGTCTGTTCCGATTCAGCCACAGCTTTGAGAATGATATTCTGGCAGCGGCCAGAAATATGGCAAAGCGGTATAAATGCCATGCGGGCCATAATCAGATGCTGGAGCAGTATGCGTTATCTATCTTTGACGCTGCGCGGAAATTTCATGGTATGGGAGCAAGGGAGCGGCTCCTGCTCCAGATCGCAGTGACGCTGCATGGCTGCGGTAAGTTTATCAGCATCCGAAATTCCAATGAAAGCAGTTATAACCTGATCATGTCTACGGAGATTATCGGACTGAGCCATCTGGAACGTGAGATTATCGCAAATGTAGTCCGCTACAATATCCGTGATTTTGATTACGATACCATTCAGCTGGAAACGCAGATCGGAGAGGATGGAAGCGGCAATCTAAACCGAAGCTCCATTACCATTCTTATAGCCAAGCTGACGGCAATCCTGCGCCTTGCAAATTCCATGGACAAGACCCACAAGTCCAAGCTGGCAGACTGCCGGATGGCGATCCGGGAGGGAGAGTTAGTCATTACCACAGGATACACGGGAGATCTGGCTCTGGAGCGGGCGTCCTTTGAACAGAAGGCGGATTTTTTTGAGGAAATATTTGGAATAAGGCCGGTGTTAAAGCAGAAAAGGAGGGCATGACATGGCAGAAAAAGAAAAAAATACCACAGATTTTGGAGCAGATCCCTCCAATTTTGTTAATCGGGAACTGAGCTGGCTGGAATTTAATTACCGGGTTCTCAGCGAAGCCAGAGATAAGAGCCTGCCCTTGTTTGAGCGGCTGAAATTTTTAAGCATTACAGCCTCCAATCTGGATGAATTTTATATGGTCCGTGTGGCTTCCCTAAAGGATATGGTACACGCGAAATATATGAAGCAGGATATTGCAGGAATGACGGCTCAGGAGCAGTTAGACGCTATCAGCATAAAGACCCATCAGCTGGTGGAGCTGCAGTATTCCACCTATATCCGTTCCCTGGTGCCGTCTTTGCGCCAGAACGGCCTGCGGATCATCATGGAGCATGAGGATCTTACAAAGGAGGAAGCGGCCTGTGCGGACTCCTATTTCCAGACCAATGTATACCCGGTGCTTACCCCCATGGCCTTTGATTCCTCACGGCCCTTCCCGCTGATCCGCAACAAAACCCTGAATATTGCGGCTCTGTTAAAGAAAAAGAACGGGGATGGAGAACTGGAATTTGCCATGGTGCAGGTGCCTTCTGTGCTGCCAAGAATCGTAGAGCTTCCCAGAGAGACAATGGAGGATGGCACAGAGCAGAGGGTGGTGATCCTTTTAGAGGAGATCATTGAGCGGAATATGCCCTCCCTGTTCTTAAATTATGATATTGTGGCCTCTCATCCCTTCCGCATCATGCGGAATGCAGATCTTTCCATTGATGAGGAGGAGGCGGTGGATCTTCTGGAGGAAATCCAGAAGCAGCTGAAAAAGCGCCAGTGGGGCGAGGCAATCCGGCTGGAGATTGAATCCAATGTAGATAAGCGGCTTCTTAAAATCCTGAAAAAGGAGCTTTCCATCAGCAGTCAGGATATCTTCCGCATCCCTGGGCCATTAGATCTGACCTTCCTTATGAAAATGTATGGTCTGGAAGGCTTTGAAGCCTTTAAGGCTCCCAAGTACATCCCGCAGCCGGTACCGGCCCTGATGAATGAGGATGATATTTTCACCAACATCCGAAAGGGCGATATCCTGCTCCATCACCCATATCAGAGCTTTGATCCGGTGGTGGACTTTGTGCGCAGCGCAGCCAGAGATCCGGAGGTTTTAGCCATCAAACAGACCCTTTACCGTGTGAGCGGAAATTCCCCCATCATTGCGGCTTTGGCAGAGGCGGCGGAGAATGGAAAGCAGGTATCCGTACTGGTGGAATTAAAGGCCCGTTTTGACGAGGAAAATAATATCAACTGGGCAAAAATGCTGGAAAAGGCCGGCTGCCATGTGATCTACGGCCTGGTGGGACTTAAGACCCACAGCAAGATCACTCTGGCAGTCCGCATGGAGGAGGACGGAATCCGCCGCTACGTCCATCTGGGTACGGGAAATTACAATGATTCCACTGCAAAGCTTTATACGGACTGCGGCATTTTAACCTGCGATCCCCAGATCGGCGAGGACGCCACGGCAGTCTTTAACATGCTGTCCGGATATTCGGAGCCAAAGGCCTGGAATAAGCTTTCTGTCGCGCCTCTGTGGCTGAGAAACCGGTTTCTGCGAATGATCCGCCGGGAGACAGCCCACGCAAAGGAAGGACGCAGAGGCCATATTATGGCAAAGATGAACTCCCTTTGCGACAAAGAAATCATCAAAGCTCTCTATGAGGCCTCCTGTGCCGGAGTGGAAATTGAGCTTGTGATCCGCGGGATCTGCTGTCTGCGTGCCGGAGTGCCGGGGTTAAGCGAGCATATCCATGTGCGTTCCATTGTGGGAAATTTCCTGGAGCACAGCCGGATTTTCTATTTCCTCAATGACGGAAGTCCTGAGGTTTATATGGGAAGTGCAGACTGGATGCCGCGGAATCTGGACCGCCGGGTGGAGATTCTGTTCCCGGTAGAGGATGAAGCTTTAAAGGAGCAGGTCATCCATATTCTGAAGGTAGAACTGGAAGATAATGTAAAAGCCCACATTTTACAGCCGGACGGCACCTACGAAAAGGAGGATAAGCGGGGAAAGGTCTTAATAAATTCTCAGGAGCAGTTCTGCCTGGAGGCGGTGCAGCGGGTAAAGGAATACAGGGGAGAGGACGACCCGGCAGTGACCCGGATCTTTAAACCCATAGAAAGCGGAAATATATAAATTCAATAAAAAGAGCGGTTCTGCTGATGCAGGACTGCTTTTTTTATCCGTAACATATTTTCCCATAATTTTTCAAGAAAAAAGTAAGGAAAACCATTGGTTAATATGGTATGATAATCATAAATATACTTTACAAAGAAATGATAACGTATGAGGAGGGGAATCATATGCCCGATATCAACATTCTGGTAGTAGACGATGAAAAGGAGATCGCAGATCTTATAGAGATTTATCTGGTAAGTGATGGCTATAAGGTTTTTAAGGCGGAAAATGCCTTAAAGGGCCTTGAGATCCTGGAAAAAGAGGAGATCCATCTGGTGCTCCTTGATATCATGATGCCGGGGATGAACGGCCTTGAGATGTGTAAAAAGATCCGTGAAACCAACAATATCCCGATCATTATGCTCAGCGCCAAGTCAACCGACCTTGACAAGATCCTGGGACTGGGGACCGGAGCGGATGACTATGTGGTAAAGCCCTTTAATCCATTAGAACTGACGGCACGGGTAAAATCCCAGCTTCGCCGCTATACCCAGCTAAATCCCAACAGCATGGCAAAGGAAGCGGTAAGCAGCGAAATCACCATCAAGGGAATGAGCATCAACAAGGACAATCACAAGGTGGTGGTAGACGGCGAGGAGATCAAGCTGACGCCGATTGAATTTGACATTCTTTATCTTCTGGCCTCCAACCCGGGAAAGGTATTCAGTACAGATGAGATTTTTGAGCGGGTATGGAATGAAAAGGTATATGAGGCCAATAATACGGTTATGGTACATATCAGACGTTTAAGAGGAAAGATGAAGGAAGATACCAGGCAGAGCAAGATTATTACAACTGTGTGGGGAGTAGGCTACAAGATTGAAAAATAGTATGGGAAGCAGTTACCGGTTCCGTGTGCTGACCCATATTGTATACAGCGCCATCATTACCTGCCTGGTAGAAGTATTTCTCATTACAAATCTTTCCATGGTGGCGCGCTACATACAGCAGAGCGGGAAGGTATCGGCTCTGGTCCATTTTATTTTAGAGCAGCATCTGGCAGTGGTGATCCTGTATGTGCTGGTGGGAATTGTGATCTTTTCGGTGACCTTTATGATTTTGGAGGAGCCGGGTATTCGCTATCTGGGACGTATTTCCGATGCGGTTCAGAGTATTTCCCAGGGCAATCTGAATACAGAGGTGGATGTGACTGGGGACGATGAGTTTTCCGCTATGGCGGCAAATTTAAACAAGATGTCCTCAGATATCCGAAAGCTTATGGATAAGGAGAGAGAAGCGGAACGCACGAAAAATGAACTGATTACAAATGTGGCTCACGATTTAAGGACGCCCCTTACCTCCATCATCGGCTATCTGGAGCTTTTAGCCGGGAATACGCAGATCCCCCAGGAAATGCAGCACAAGTACATAGAAATTGCCTACAGCAAATCCAGACGGCTGGAAAAGCTGATTGAAGACCTTTTCGGTTTTACGAAGCTGAATTACGGAAAAATCGCCATGCACATAGGACAGATCGATATTGTAAAGCTTTTAGAGCAGCTCTTAGAGGAAGCCTACCCCAACTTTGAGGAAAAAAATCTGTCCTATGACCTTCAGAGCAATGTGCCTGCAAAGATCATAAGTGCTGACGGAAACCTTCTGGCCCGTCTGTTTGACAATCTGATTGGAAATGCCATTAAGTACGGAGCTGATGGAAAGCGGGTTCTGGTAAAGATCCACGGAGAGGAGGACACGGTTACGGTTTCCGTGACGAATTTTGGCCGTGTGATCCCTGCAGATGAGCTGCCTCTTTTATTTAACAAGTTTTACCGGGTGGAGCAGTCGCGTTCTGCCACAACCGGAGGCACCGGCCTTGGTCTTGCGATTGCAAAGGAAATTGTGGATATGCACGGAGGCACCATCCGGGTTGCCAGCGATTTAAATGGTACAGTATTTACGGTAAAGCTTCAGGTACATTTTGATATTGAGAAAGAACAGTTCGGATCATGACGGTGATCCGGCCATAAAAAGAGAGGAAAATACAGATGTACAGATATACACGGGTGCTGAAAGGCGCCCTTTTTGCCCTTTTGTTTTCTCTTTCCGCCCTGCTCCCTTCCTATGCTGCAATTACGGCAGACGGTCCGGGAAGCGGTGTGGCAGGCCCCAGAGAGACTGTGCCGGAAGAAGGCGCACAGACAGAGGCGCTTTGGCAGGATCCGGCTTCACCCCATCCATTGGAGATGGAAGTGGTGTACGGCTATGATAACACAGCCAGAAGCGGCCGTATCCTTCCGATGACCATCCGGGTTACAAATTCTACAAAGGAGGACTTTACGGGAACGCTTCGGGCTGCAACTCTTGAACCGGAATACAGTCCTTATGGAAATAGTTCTCTTTCAGAGTACGGTACTTACCGGTATGAATACCCCATTGAGGTAAAGGCAGGGGAAACGGTTGAAAAAAAGATTCAGATTTCCCTCAGCATTCAGGTAGATCAGGTACTGCTGTCTTTAGTAGATCAGGAAGGAAAGGAGACAGCCGGACGCCGGATCAGGCTGGATCTGAACCTGGATACAGCGGAGCTGTATGTGGGGGTTTTGAGCGACCATCCGGAACGCCTTTCCTATATGGATCATATGGGGATCAATTACAGTACACTCCGCACCCGTCTTATTGAGCTGGATCAGGATACGATGCCAGAATCCCGGCAGGAGCTGGATCAGCTGGATGTGCTTTTGATCAATGATTTTGATACTGGGTCTCTGGACAGCCGGCAGCTTGAGGCTGTATGGGAGTGGACCCAGAGCGGAGGTACCCTTCTGTTCGGAACAGGGGAGCATGCAAATGAAACGCTGGGAGCCTTTTCCAAGGCGCTCTTAGCCAGCCCACTTCCTCAGGCCGTAGAATTTGAACTGGATATGGAAAGCAGTCAGGAATCCTCGGAATATGGGGACAGCCGGATTGTTCTGAACTGCACAGAGGTGGACTTAAAGGGAAGTACGGAGGTCATGACAAAGGGGCCGATGGAAATTATTTCCAGCACACCGGTGGGCAGAGGAATGGCGGCAGCGGCAATTTATGATTTTGGAGATCTGAAAGAATACGGGACTGACAATCCCTCCTATGTAGACCGCCTGTTTACAGAGCTTATAGGAGAAAACCGTCTGAATCTTTTAAGCAGCGGAAACGGAGGCTCCTCCGCAGGCCGTTACTGGGAGGTACAGAGCCTGATCAATACGGGGAATGTAAACCGTCTTCCCAAAGTAGGGCTTTACGTTACGCTGGCAGTTGCCTACGTGGCTCTTGCGGGGCCGGGGCTTTACTTCTTTTTAAAGCAGAGGGAGCTGCGCCAGTATTATCAGCCTGCAGTAGCCATTTTGTCCCTGTGCTGTACCGGTATGGTGCTTTTGATGGGGATACCCACGCGGTTTAACGGCCCGTTTTTTACCTATGCCTCCATTCAGGACGCAGGAGAAGAGGATATATCAGAAACGTTGTTTATCAATATGCGCTCTCCCTATAATCACAGCTATGGGGTATCTCTGGATCCTTCGTACCGTCTGTTCCCTGTCTGCGATTCCTCGTACTACAATCCGGGTACGGTTCCGGCTCTGGTGGATTCTGAGGATCCGGATATGGTGATCCGGTATAAGGAGGATGAAACGTATATTGAAGCGAGAGATACAGGCGCTTTCAATCCCAGTTATTTCCAGATGGAGCGTAACCTGCCAAATGAAACAGGGCAGGGATTTTCCGGGGAGATACGGGCCTTTGAGGGAACGATCACAGGGACGATAACGAATAATTACCCGTGGACCGTAGAAAATGCGGCGCTGCTTTTATATAACCAGATGGTAATGATCGGAACCATAGAGCCTGGACAGACGATTTCCCTGGATGGACGCGAGCTGATATACTGCGCAACGGATTTAGGATATGCTATGGCCGCTCAGATTACCGGAGCTTCACGGTACGGCCAGAAGGTAAATATAGAGGATCCGGATTATGTAAGGGCGCTGGAGCGGACCAATCTCCTTTCCTTCTATGTGGAAAATTATTTTTCCGGATATCATACCCAGGCACGGGTGGTAGCCTTCAGCCAGGAGCAGAAGGAAACGGGATTTTTGAGAAATCCGGGAACAGAAACCTATGGCTGCACGCTTTTAACTTCGGAGTTGGATGTAAATTATGAACAGGATGGCCTTGTAAGCCGTTCGGCGATGCAGAAGCAGCCGCATGTGCTGGCAGGAGAGTACGATGCGGCGCGCAACACCATCTACGGGATAAATCCGGTGGTTCTGGAATATTATCTTGGAAATGAGCTGGAAGTAGATACGCTTCATTTTCATCGTCTCAGCGAAGGAGTGGTTGCAAATTTAAGATATTATTATACCGTACCGTTTGAAGGAAATATGTATTTTTACAACTATAATACAGGCTCTTATGATCGGATGGACAGTGCGGTAAGCCAGTATAACAGGGAGGAACTGGATTCCTATTTGTCACCTGGAAATACGATCACTGTGAAATATGTGTATGATACAGCCGGAGAGTATACATGGAATATCATGCTCCCGGTTCTTACAGTTACAGGAAGGAGACAGCCCTGATGCTTACAGTAAGAAATCTTCACAAAATATATGGAAAATACCATGCCTTAAGCGGCCTGGATATGAATGTAGGCGATGGCGCACTTTACGGCTTTGTAGGACCCAACGGCGCAGGAAAGACAACGACATTAAAAATTATGACAGGGCTTTTGGGCGCAGAAGAAGGAAGTGTGACCATTAATGGAAAGGATGCACTCAGGGACCTGGGGGAATTAAAGGGGATGATCGGTTATGTACCGGATTTCTTTGGGGTATACGATAACCTGACTGTGGCAGAATACATGAGTTTTTTTGCCTCCTGTTATCAGCTTGACGGCCTGATGGCAAGAAAACGGTATACGGCTCTTCTGGAGCAGGTAGGACTGGAGGATAAGCTGGATTTCTATGTGGACGGACTTTCACGCGGAATGAAGCAGCGGCTCTGTCTTGCAAGGGCTCTGATCCACGATCCGGCGATCCTCATCCTGGATGAGCCGACCTCAGGCCTGGATCCGAGAACCAGGTTTGAATTTAAAGAAATACTCAGTGAATTAAGGAGTACGGGAAAAACCATTATTATCAGTTCACATGTACTGTCAGAGCTGGCGGAGATGTGTACGGATATCGGGATCATCGATCAGGGACGGATGGTGCTGGAGGGAAACATAACGGCGATCCTGTCGCGGGTCAACGCCTCAAATCCTCTGGTAATTTCCGTATACAGCAATATGGAGCAGGCCATGGCGGTCCTGCGCCGCCATCCCTGTGTCCAGACTATTTCCATGCGGGAAAAGGATATCTGCGTCCGCTTTGCCGGAGACGGCACCGATGAGGCGATGCTCCTTCAGCAGCTGATCGATGCTGGCGTCTTGGTAAATGGCTTTGTTCGTGAGAAGGGCAGTCTGGAGTCCGTCTTTATGCAGCTGACAGATCATGAAGAAGAAAGGGTGGTGACGTCTTATGAGGCAGAATCCGGTTTACAGCCGTGAGATGAAGGTCAGCGCCAGAAGCCCTAGATTTCCTTTGATCCTTTCCCTTTTTAACGGGATTCTGTGTCTGGCGGCTCTGATCAATATGTACTCGGTGGTTCTGCGGGTCCGTACCAATGCCACGATTCAGTACAGCAGTTTTATGGATATCTACGAATTTGTCACAGCCATTGAGTTTATCCTTCTGATGTTCATTGTGCCTGCCGTCACGGCAGCCAGCATCAGCGGCGAACGGGAGAGGCAAACATTAGATCTGATGCTTACCACCCAGATGACAGCGGCTCAGATTGTGACAGGTAAGCTGATGGGTGCTTTAAGCTCCTTGTTTGTGCTGATCCTGTCCAGTTTTCCTGCGGTAGCCATGGTGTTTGTCTATGGCGGCATTACCTGGTGGGATGCTCTGTCACTGATCTTCTGCTATGTGGCAGTGGCTTTTATGGCGGGAAGTCTTGGGATCTTCTTTTCATCCGTATTCCGAAGATCCACGGTTTCTACGGCTGTAACATACGGCACTCTGATCGCTTTTGTGGCAGGAACGTATTTTATCAACCGTTTTGCCCTCTCGATGTCTGCTGCGAATCTAGACCAGACCATAGCGGTATATGCGATGGAGGCGCCTGCCATCCGTGCTTCTTCCGGAGGCGCTTTTTATCTCTTTTTGATGAATCCGGCCTTTACCTTTATGGCAGTCATTGGAAATCAGGCCGGGCGCAGCACCTCCTTTGCCAGCGTATGCAGCTATTTTGGAATGGAGAATACAGGCTTTGTGATGGAGCACTGGGTTCTTTTAAGCGTTCTTCTACAGCTTGCCGCAGGAGCGCTTCTTCTCTGGGAGGCAGTGCAGTTTCTGGAGCCTGTGAAGAAGAAAGGAAAAAGAAAAAATAAGAGGATGAGGCACACATTTTAAAAACAGGCGTATACTGATCGTATAAAGAATGTCTGGCGCATCCAGCTGGTGCTTTATCATAGATACAGACCTTTTTAGGTCCGGGCGGTGACGGCGCGTTTTGCGCAATCGCCGTTTACATAGAAAACGGATGAACCGATATGAATGAGAATTATACCTATATCCTGCGGTGTGCGGACGGAACGTATTACTGTGGCTGGACCAATAACCTGGACAGGCGTTTAAAGGCCCACAATGAAGGGAAGGGTGCCAAATACACACGTTCCCGAAGACCGGTGGCCCTTGTCTATTATGAGGCCTTTTCCACAAAAGAGGAGGCTATGAGACGGGAATATGAAATAAAACAGCTCCCCCGAAAGAAAAAGGAGGAGCTGATTTTTAAGCAACAAACTGATACATCATCATGTAATGGCAGAGACTTCCGCCCATGACAAAGAGATGGAAAATTTCATGGGAACCGAAATATTGGTGTCTCGCATTGAAAATAGGCAGTTTCAGGGCGTAGATGACGCCGCCCAGGGTGTAAATGATGCCTCCGGCCAGAAGCCACAGAAAGCCTGCTTTTGGCAGCGCTGCCAGTATCTTTGAAAAGGCCAAGATGCAGATCCAGCCCATAGCAATATAGATCATGGAAGAAAACCATTTGGGACAGGTGATCCAGAAGGCGTTGATAAAGATCCCAAGGACAGCGATGACCCAGACCAGTGCCAGAAGAGCCCATCCCGTCTGATCTCCCAGTACGATCAGGCATACGGGCGTGTAGGTTCCTGCAATGAGCACAAAGATCATCATGTGGTCGATTTTTCGCAGCAGTTGGTTGATTTTTGGGGAAATATCCAGCGTGTGGTAGATGGTGCTGGCTCCATAGAGGCCGATCATGCTTAAAATAAAAACAGCCAGAGCCGCCAGATGAAACTGTTCAGGAGACCGGGAACCCTTAATAAGAAGAGGAACTGCTGCGGCTGCTGCCAGAACCATGGCGATAAAATGGGTCAGGGCGCTGCCCGGATCCTTTATCTTTCGTAAATTGTGTTTTATTTTCTGTGTCATGAATGATACCTCCTTTAAAAATATGACAAGGCTGATATAACTATGATATATAGTATTCAAAACTACATTATGATGTAATATATACTATACACGGAATGGACGGAATATGCAATACATTTGAAAAAATTATTTGATTATCAAAGTAAATGGGAAGAAAGGGGATAAGATATGCTTTCTGTATTATATGAAGATTCGGATATTCTGGTAGCGGTAAAGCCTGCAGGAGTGGAATCGCAGTCAGCCAGGGGCTTTGCAAAGGATATGGTCAGCGAGATCCGCAGATATCTCACCATTCAGGCCAGAAATCCACAAAATATCCACAAATTAACCACATTATCCTCAAAAGGGCAGGGGAAAAATCAGCCGCCTTATGTGGGAGTTATCCACAGATTGGACCGGCCTGTGTCGGGAATTATGGTGTATGCCAGAAATCAAAAGGCTGCAGCTTCTCTTAGTTCCCTGATGCAGCAGGGAAAAATGGAAAAATGGTATAAGGCAGTGGTATGTGGAAAACCTGTGGATAATCATGGTGTATATGTGGATTATCTCAGACAGAATCAGGGAGAGAACCGGTCTGAAATTGTGGATAAATCGGCAGCAGGAAGTAAACGGGCAGAGCTTTCATATACGGCAGAGGCATCGACAGAGCGCTGTGACGCGGGGGAGAGCAGGGAATACAGTCTGGTGAGGATACGTCTGCTTACAGGCCGCCACCACCAGATCCGGGTACAATTTTCCGGCCATGGAACACCCCTTTATGGGGATGATAAATACGGAGAAAAGACAGCTCCCGGACAACCTGACCTATTGGCTCTGTGTGCCTTCCGTCTGTCCTTCCCTCATCCTGTAACGGGAAAGCGGATGGAGTTTGAAATGGAGCCGTCCGGAGGCGCTTTTGAGTGGTTTAAGGAAAATCCATCTTAAAAGTGAAGAAAAAATGGTACTTTTGCAGAATGACGCTGCAACTATTTTTTGTTATAATGGTTTGGATCGATTAAAAGGCAGGTAAGGGGAAAATGGAACGGATATCAGAATCAGGGCTTGGACGGCTCCTCCATTATAATATGACTTGTATAGGCGGTTTTATGGGAACCTTTGCAGTCTGCGGGTTTGGAGGGAATTTTGCCTCGGCCCATACGGGAAACATCATGAGTCTTACAAAGGATCTGGTGGGGTGCGATCTCATACAGGCAGGAATCCGGCTGGGGGCTCTGGTCTTATTCAGTCTTTCCATTGCGGCAGCCTATCTGATAAACCGTATGGTAAAGCCTGACATGGAACGGCTCTGTCTGATCGTGGATGTGGGAGGGTTCCTTTTGTGCCTGCTTCTTCCAAAGGGACTTCCCGATCTGGTCCGGCTTTACCCTATTTTTATTGCGTCAAGCTTTCAGTGGGGAACATTTTCCGGAACAGACGGCTATAACAGCTCCACTATCTTTACAACCAATAATTTAAAGCAGTGTGTTTTGAGCTGGACTCAGTATCTCTTAGACCATGAGGAAACCATGCGCCGCCGTGCCTGGTTTTATACCATAACCGTAGGGGCCTTCACCGTGGGGGCGCTCATTGGCTGCATGGCTGTGCTGAGGATGGGTGGTCGCGGCGTTGTGTGGGGACTGGGGCTTATTTTGGCGGCAGGAGTTTTGAGCTTCCTGAAAAAGCGGCAGATTGAAAAAGGCGAGAGTTCCAAAGACAGGACTGCTTCTCCGGCAAAAGATAAAAAGGTTCATGCTCCAGCGGTATAAAAACTGTGGGTTCTCAAAAACAAGAAAACAGGCATATCAGCCCTGACAAGGTGCATTTACACCAGGTTGGGGCTTATATGCCTGTTTTTTAACGTGATGTTATGCCGGACGATGTCCCGCCGGCTTTATAATTATGACAGCCGAAGCGCCCAGTCTCTGCAGTCCCAGATATCCGTAGCCAGTCCCTCATAGAACTCCGGTTCATGGCAGATTAAAAGGATGCTTCCTTTGTATTCCTTTAATGCACGTTTCAGCTCCGCCTTTGCATCCACATCCAGATGGTTGGTAGGCTCGTCTAAAAGCAGCACATTGGATTCACGGTTGATCAGTTTGCACAGACGCACCTTGGCCTGCTCGCCTCCGCTTAAAACACGCACCTGGCTTTCGATATGCTTGGTTGTGAGGCCGCATTTTGCCAGGGCAGACCGAACCTGATACTGGGTATAGGAAGGAAATTCCTTCCAGATCTCATCCAGACAGGTGTTGGTATTGCCGGGAGCCATTTCCTGTTCAAAATATCCGATGGACAGGTAATCTCCCAGCTCTACGGAACCGGACAAGGCAGGAGTCAGTCCCAGGATGCTCTTTAAAAGGGTTGTCTTTCCGATGCCGTTGGCACCTACCAGCACAGCCTTCTGTCCCCGCTCCATCACCAGGTTTAAAGGCCGGGAAAGAGGCTCATCATAGCCGATCACAAGATCCTTTGTTTCAAAAATGTATTTTCCTGCGGTACGGGCTTCCAGGAAATGGAATTCAGGCTTTGGCTTCTCCTTTGCCAGCTCAATGACTTCCATTTTATCCAGCTTCTTCTGCCGGGACATGGCCATATTCCGGGTTGCCACACGGGCCTTGTTGCGGGCCACAAAGTCTTCCAGCTCTGCGATTTCCTGCTGCTGGCGCTTGTAGGCAGCCTCCAGCTGTGCCTTCTTTACCGCATAGACCTCCTGGAATTTGTCGTAATCGCCCACATAACGGTCCAGTCTCTGGTTTTCCATATGGTACACCAGATTGATAACGCTGTTTAAAAACGGGATATCATGGGAAATGAGGATAAATGCATTTTCATAATCCAGAAGATACCGCTTCAGCCATTCGATATGCTGTACATCCAGATAGTTGGTAGGTTCGTCCAAAAGCAGGATATCGGGCTTTTGCAGCAGCAGCTTTCCCAACAGCACCTTGGTTCTCTGGCCTCCGGAAAGCTCTGTTACATCCCGCTCCATGCCGATCTCATCTAAGCCCAGGGCGCGGCCTACCTCGTCTACCTTGGAATCAATAATATAGAAATCATGGGCCATCAGCAGATCCTGTATGGTTCCCAGTTCTTCCATCATCTCATTCATTTCCTCTTCACTTGCCTCGCCCATGCGGTCACAGATGGCATTCATGTTTGCTTCCATTTCAAAGAGGGGCCCAAAGGCGCTTTTTAAGACTTCCCGGATCGTCATTCCCTTTTCCAATACCGTGTGCTGGTCCAGATAGCCCACATTTACATTTTTCGCCCATTCTACCTTGCCTTCGTCAGGCATCAGCTTTCCGGTGATAATGTTCATAAAGGTGGACTTTCCCTCGCCGTTTGCTCCTACCAGGCCGATATGCTCGCCTTTTAAGAGACGGAAAGATACGTCCTGAAAAATAGCTCTGTCTCCAAAGCCATGGCTTAAATGCTCTACGTTTAAAATACTCATATTTCCTTTAAACTCCTTATATCTGCTTGCTGAGTGTCCTGTATATTCCAGTCGATTGTACATGAGAACCGGGGCTGTGGCAAGAGGTTTGAAGGCTTTCTGTCAAAAATCATCTTGAAAAAATTCTTCAAACTGATTAAACTGGTACTATGGACTTATTATATAGAAAAACACCGGAAGGAATCTGTTTGGAGCGCTGTTATACCCTGGACGGCGCTCCCGTTCTTCCGGAGCGTATGGATGGAATGCCGGTGACAGAACTGGATCGGTATTTTTTTTCGCAGACTGTAAGAGGACGGGAGGTTCCTCCGGAAGAGCTTAATGGAGAGCCTGAGCTTTGCGGATCAGGGCTTGATGAGCTGACTCTTCCGGAGTATCTTAGAAAAATAGGCCCTTATGCCTTTTACAACTGCTTTCATTTGAAAACCCTGTCCTTCTGGAGTACGGTGGAGGACTGGGGAGCCGGTGTATTTACCGGTTGCACAGGGATAAAGCATCTGAAGATCCGGGTGGTACCGGGCAGAAAGTCCTGTTTTAAGGAGGTTCTTTCCGAGCTGCGCCAGGAACTTATGGCTGATTATCTGAACCCGGAGGGAAGGCTTCTTGCCAGACTGGTATTTCCTGAGTTTTTTGAGGAATCGGTGGAAAATACCCCGGCTCGGATCATTATGAGAGAAATGCACGGCTGCGGCCATATGTACCGGTATTGCTTTGAGGATACGCAGTTTCAGTTCCGGGAGTATGACCATCTGTTTCCTAATACCGTGATCCAGGAACGGCCCGGTCTGGCAGCTCAGATGGCAGTGTACCGTCTGTACTGGCCCTGGGGTCTGACCGATGAATTTAAAGACCAGTACTGGGGATTTTTAAAGCAGCATCCAAGAGAAACGGCATCAGGGCTGACGGACAGGCGGGAAACAGCGATTTTGAAATGGCTGTCCTGGCAGACAGAGGCAGATCAGGCCTTTCTGGAGGGGCTGTTAAATGGGATTGAAGATCAGAGAGATCCCCAGGCTGCGTCTGTTTTGCTGGATGCGGTACACAGCCGGTTTGGCGGGCAGGTAAAAGAAAAAAAGACCACCCGCACCTTTAAATTGTAGATTAACTTACAGGAGGAATATATAAGATGTCAAAGAAAAATGAAGCACAGAAATTACAGGAGGAGCTGACCTGGTCCGCACCCCATATTGCCAAGGAAGCGCCGGAGCAGAAGGAAAAGGCATTTAAGTACTGCGAGGGCTATAAGGAATTTCTGAACAAAGGAAAGACCGAAAGAGAGTGCGTAAAGGAAGCGGTAAAGATGCTTAAAAAAGCAGGCTATAAGCCCTTTGACCGCAAGGCTTCCTATGTACCCGGCGATAAGGTATACGTTGTAAACCGGGAAAAGGCAGTGATCGCCACAACCTTTGGAAAGAAGTCTTTAAAGGATGGACTGCGCATCAACGGAGCCCATATCGACGCGCCCAGACTGGATTTAAAGCCGAATCCGCTCTATGAAAAGGAAGATATCGCTTATTTTAAGACCCATTACTACGGCGGCATCCGCAAATATCAGTGGGGAACCGTGCCTCTGGCGATCCACGGCGTTGTAGCAAAAAAGAACGGAGAGCTGATCGAGGTCTGCATCGGTGAAAAAGAGGATGAGCCTGCATTCTGCATTACAGATCTTCTGCCTCATCTGGCTGGAAAGCAGAATGAGCGTCCTTTAAGAGAAGGTCTTAAGGGAGAAGAACTGAATGTGATCATTGGATCCATCCCCTACGAGGGCGAGGAGATTAAGGAAGCCGTAAAGCTGATGGTTTTATCTCTTCTTCATGAGAAATACGGCATTAAGGAAAAAGACTTCTTCCGCGCAGAGTTTGAATTGGTTCCTGCCGCAAAGGCAAGAGATATCGGACTGGACAGAAGCCTTGTGGGCGCTTATGGACAGGATGACCGGGTATGCGCTTATACAGCCCTTACCGCAGAGATTGAGACAAAGAAACCGGCCCATACCACAGTAACCATTCTTACAGATAAGGAAGAAATCGGCTCTGAGGGAAATACGGGTCTTAATTCCGACTATGTGCTTCACTATATCGAAGATCTGGCAGAGCTGGAGCATACGCCGGTACGGGATATTTTAAGAGCCTCCCTGTGCCTTTCTTCTGATGTAAATGCCGCTTATGACCCAACCTTTGCAGATGTATTTGAAAGCCGCAATGCAAGCTACATCAACAAAGGCTGTGTTTTGACAAAATATACAGGTGCAAGAGGCAAATCCGCTTCCAATGACGCAAGTGCAGAGACAATGGCAAAAGTGATCGCTATTATGGAGGAGGCAGGCGTATTCTGGCAGGCAGGAGAGTTAGGAGCCGTTGATGTGGGAGGCGGCGGCACCATTGCAAAGTATGTAGCCCATATGGATGTGGATACCGTAGACTTGGGTGTGCCGATCCTTTCCATGCATTCACCCTTTGAGCTGGCTTCCAAGCTGGATGTGTACAATACCTACAAGGCATTTAAGGCATTTTATGCATAAAAGGCTTTTTTTTCAACGTCTTGTATGGTATAACTATGTACAGCGCCTGCCTGAGAGCAGGCGAAAATAGTATGATAGAAAAGGGAAACCATTATGAGGAAAATCGCATTATTTTGTCTGTGCGGCCTTACGGCAGCTTCTATTCTGACTGGCTGCTCCGGCAGTGCAGACGGCAACGTAAATTTGGGAACCGTTACACTTTCCGAGTACAAGGGAGTTACTGTTAATATTGAGGCTCCTGAGGTTACGGATGAGGAAGTGGATACAAAGGTAGAGACTATCCTGGCACAGAACCCCAACGAGGTAGAGGTAGACCGGGCCGCCAAGGAGGGCGATATTGTAAATATCGACTTCAAGGGAACAAAGGACGGAGAAGCCTTTGAAGGCGGTTCTGCAGAGGATCAGGATCTGGAGCTGGGTTCCGGTAAGATGATCGAGGGCTTTGAAAGCGGCCTGATCGGTGCAAAGAAGGGTGAGACAAAGACATTAAATCTTACCTTCCCGGAGGACTACAGAGAGGAATCTCTGGCAGGACAGCCGGTTGTATTTGAGGTAACTGTAAACTCCGTAAAGGAGGAGCAGGAGGCAGAGCTGAACGATGATTTCGTAAAGAGGGTGTCAAAGGAAGAGTATCAGACCGTAGACGCTTATAAGGAAAGCATCCGTGAGGATCTGCTGGATCAGAAGCAGTCCGCAGCAGAACAGGATATGGAAGAGGGAGCCCTTCAGAGCGTGATCAGCAGTTCAGAATTTAAGCTTTCCAGAAACGGCCTTTCTGTCCGCTACAATCAGATGGTAAAAGAATACACCAACCAGGCTAAGATGTACGGCATGAGCTTTTCACAGATGGCTCAGGCCAACGGCATGAACGAGCCGGCCATGAAGGAGTATATCTACGATTCCGTAGAGGAAGCTGCCAAGAGAGAACTGACTGTAGAAGCCATCGCAGCAAATGAGGGACTGGATCAGATCACAGATGAGGACAGAGAACTCTTTGCTCAGGAAAACGGTATGTCAAAGGATACCCTGATCAATATGTACGGACAGGAGCAGGCAGACGAGTATGTGCTTCAGGATAAGGTACTCTACTATCTGGCTTCCAATGCTGTCAATGAAGCAGAAAATCCGGCAAAGGTTTCTGAGCGGGTTCTGGAGAAGACTGAGGCTTCCCCAGAGGCAGAATAAAAAGGAATAAGAGAAGCGTCGGGAGCGTTTCATAGGTTATACCACAGAAAAAGGAGGACTATGCATGCAGATCTTAAAAGACAGGATCCGTAAAGACGGAAAAATCAAGGGCGGTAATGTTCTGAAGGTAGACAGTTTTTTAAATCATCAGATGGATATCAAGCTTTTTGGCGAAATTGGAAAGGAATTTAAGCGCAGATTTGCGGATGCTGAGGTAAATAAGATCCTCACCATCGAGGCATCCGGTATTGGAATTGCATGTATCGTAGCCCAGTATTTTGATGTGCCGGTGGTATTTGCAAAGAAAAACCAGACCAAAAATATCGCAGGAGAGGTTCACACCACCAAGGTAGAATCTTTTACCCATGGCAGGGTGTACGATATCATTGTGGCAAAGGAATTTTTAGGAAAAGGCGATAAGGTTCTTATTATCGATGATTTCCTGGCAAATGGCAAGGCGCTGGAGGGACTGATCGCACTGGTAAGAGATTCCGGAGCCGAGTTGGTAGGAGCTGGTATTGTAATCGAAAAGGGCTTCCAGGTAGGCGGAGATCTGATCCGTTCCGAGGGGATCCGTCTGGAGTCCCTTGCGATCGTAGACAGCATGGACGAGGAAACAAATACCATTGTATTCAGGGATGATGAATAAAATGAAGGCATTATTTTTTGACATAGACGGAACCCTTCTTTCTGAAAAGACGCGGCAGATTCCTGAGAGCGCAAAGGAAGCCCTTAAGGAAGCCAGACGCAGAGGCCATCTTGTATTTATCAATACGGGCCGCGTGTACTGCCACCTGTCTCAGATCCGCTCTGAGGTAGAGGCAGACGGCTTTCTCTGCGGCTGCGGCACCTGTGTGGTAGTTCAGGATCAGATTCTCTACCGCCACGCGATTCCCTATGAACGGGGGCTTCAGATGAAGCGCGATATTGATGCGTGCGGCCTGGACGGCATCCTGGAGGGAACAGAAGGGTGCTATATGCATAAAACGCCTTCCCGCATCCCAAGAGTTGAGGAGCTTAAGAATGCGATCCGGGCAGGCGGCTGTGTCATTCCCCATGACTGGGAGGATGAAGGCTATGTGTTTGACAAGATTTATCTTGGATCCGATGAAAACAGCCGTCCCAAAGAACTTTTTGGACGAATGAAGGACATGGAGATCATTGACCGGGGAAATGGCTTTTATGAATGTGTGCCAAGAGGTCATTCAAAGGCAACCGCTATTGACCAGGTGTTAAAGCACTGCGGCATTTCCCTGGAAGACGCCTATGTGTTCGGAGACAGCAGCAATGACCTGTCCATGTTCCGATATGCTTCCAACTGTGTCCTTATGGGCCATCACAGCCCGGTGCTGGAGCCCTATGCTTCCTTTGTTACAAAGACAGTAGAGGAGGACGGGATTGCGTATGCCATGAAGGAGCTGGGGATTATTTAGCCCCGGTTCGGAAATGGAAAGCAGGATATAACGGATGAAACAGAAAACCTGGATCATAAGTGCCCTGATGTGTGCCATGGTTATCATGGTATGCCTCGGGGTACTGCACCTTTTAAAGGAAATGACAGAAAACAATGCACCCTCAGGGACTGTGGCTGAGGAAAGCACAGACCATACAGAACCGGAAATCGATTTTGCAGAGGAAGAGGAAACGAAAGAGGACATAGCAGAGACGGGTCCGGAGGAAGAGGAAAGCGATGTTCCCGTAGAGAGGGAAGAAGGATACTATGGATGGAAGCAGGAGCTTCCCCAGATTTTTCCTTCTGTTCCGGAGGAGGTTCCCTATGAGCCGCCCAGGCTGATCCTTGCGACCGATCTTCACTATCAGAGCGCCCAGGCAGATGACGGCGGAGCCGCCTTTCAGCTTTTTGTGGAGCGGGGAGACGGCAAGGTGGTGGAATATCTGCCGGAGCTTTTAGAAGCATTTATGGATCAGGTCATAGAGGAACATCCCTCGGCTCTGGTTTTAAGCGGCGATATCACCATGAATGGGGAAAAGATAAACCATGAGGAGCTGGCCAGAGGGCTTATGCGGGTACAGGACGCCGGGATTCCGGTACTTATTGTTCCCGGAAACCATGATATCAACAATCCCCATGCAGCCGTGTATTTTGGTGAGGAAAAGGCAGAGGCAGATCCGGTGACGCCGGAAGAATTTTACAATATTTACCATATGTACGGCTACGACCAGGCTATCAGCCGGGATGATGCTTCTTTGAGCTATGTCTATCAGCTGGATGAGAGAAATCGTCTCCTGATGCTGGATACCTGCCAGTATGAGCCTAAGAATATGGTAGAAGGGCAGCTTAAGGTGGAAACCTTCCAGTGGGCAGATGAACAGCTTAAAAAGGCAAAGAAAGATGGGATAAACGTTCTTCCCATCGGCCACCACAATCTTCTGGCTCAGAGCCGGATGTACACGACCCAGTGTGCCATGAACAACAATGGCGATGTGATCGAGCTGTTCCAGAAGTATGAACTGCCGCTGTACTTAAGCGGCCACCTTCATGTTCAGCGGATCCGCAAGCATAAGGCAGAACCGGGAGCGGCAGATGATTCATACGGAATCATGGAGATTGTCACGGACGCACTCAGCATACCGCCCTGTCAGTATGCGCTTCTGGAATGGAAGCGGGACGGCAGTATGGAATACAGCACAAAGGCAGTGGATGTATCGGCCTGGGCGGCGCGTACCGGAAGCCAGAATCCGGATCTTCTGGATTTTGAGGGTTGGTCGGAGCTCTATATCCAGAAGCTGATCATTGACCAGATCCGGGGTATTGTAAAGAATCTGGGAAATGACGTGGAGCACTCCATGGCAGAGGTGTATGCTTCCGTTTATATTGATTATTATGCCGGACGCCGCATCGATGCAAAGGGTATAAGAAGTTCCAAGGGCTACCGCTGGTGGGAGAGAAATATGCCGGACAGTTATCTGTTAAAGGAGCTGGACGCCATGATCGACGACTCGGACCGCGACAACAATTACATGCTGCTGCCGGAGGTAAATGCCGCGGCAGAGGAATAAGACAACAGGGGAGCCTGTATACAGGCTGAGAGGAAATTGTAATTTCGACCCATAACCTGATTTGGATAATGCCAACGTAGGGAAATACAGAGTATATGAATGCTTTTGGCCTCTGTCCTGCGGGATGGAGGCCTTTTAACATATAAGGAGGATAAGATTGAACATGAAGCAGGTAAGCAGCCGGATGGCTCCGGCAGGTTATATTCTGGTGATTTTACTCCTGTGGGAGCTGGCGGTAAGGCTGTTTCATATCCCTCTCTATATTCTTCCCGCACCTACAGCCATAGCTGCTGCTTTGGGAGAAGAATGGCCGGTTCTGGCTTCCCATGGGGCCGTGACGGTATTGGAGGCACTGGCTGGTATTCTGATCTCTCTGATTTTGGCACTGGCCCTGGGAATCCTTATGGACCGGTTTCCGGCAGTGCAAAGAGGCATATACCCTCTTTTGGTCGTTACTCAGACCGTACCCATGATCGTACTTGCCCCGATTTTGATCATCTACATGGGCTTTGGTCCCGGCCCGAAGATTCTTACCGTGGTTTTGATGTGCTTTTTTCCTGTGGCGGTGAGCTTTTCAGACGGCCTGTCCCGTGTGGATGAGGAATACGTTCACCTGGTACGTTCCTATGGTGCGGGAAAATGGGGAGCGTACCGTCTGGTAAAAATTCCTGCTGCCCTTCCTGCGCTGTTGTCCGGTCTTAAGGTGGCTGCAACTTACAGTATCAGCGGGGCTGTGGTAGGAGAGTGGATTGGTTCCCAGCAGGGACTTGGATATTATCTGCTGCGGGTAAAAAACGGATATATGCTGGACAAGGTTTTTGCCTGTGTGGCTGTGATCATTGGTCTCAGCCTGTGCATGAATGGGGCTGTGCGCCTGCTTGGGCGGATCTGCCTTCCCTATGAAAGAAAGAGGAGGAAATAAGAGATGGGAAACTATGGAATATTTGTGAGAAAGATAGCGGCAGGGATTTTGGCTGCAGCAGTTGCAGCAGGATTGTCCGGCTGTGCAGACACTGCTTCTGAGAAGTCGGCAGAAGGAGAGAACCCCGAGAATGTTACGGTAATTCTGGATTATGTTGCCAATACCAACCACACAGGAATGTATGTGGCTCTGGATCAGGGGTATTACAAAGAGGCCGGAATGGATGTGAGTATCGTGGAGCCTACAGAGGGAGCCACAGCTACGCTGATTGCTGTGGGAAAGGGAGATTTCGGCATCAGCTATCAGGAGGATGTGACCATAGCCCGAACCTCGGCCGATCCTCTTCCGGTTAAAGCGGTTGCAGCTTTGATCCAGCACAATACCTCAGGCTTTGTGACCTATGGGGATAAGGATATCCATTCTCCGAAGGATTTTGAGGGAAAAACCTATGCAGGCTGGGGCGGTCCGGGAGAGGAGGCCGTGTTAAAGGCAGTGATGGCAAAGGACGGAGGGGATTTTTCAAAGCTGGATATGGTGATTTCAGACGGCTCCGGCTTTGAGGCGCTGAAGGATAAGGTTGACGTTATGTGGTTTTTTGAAGGATGGGACAATATAAAATGCCGGCTGAATGATTTTCCTATCAACTATATGGAGCTGCGTCAGCTGGACAAGCGTCTGGATTACTATACCCCTGTTATTATCGCCAGTGAGGATACGCTGAAAAATAAGCCGGAAATGACGAAGAAATTCCTGGAGGCTACTGCAAAGGGATATCGGTATGCAATCGAACATCCAAAGGAAAGCGCAGAGATCCTTCATAAATATGCACCGGATTATTCTCTGGAAATGCTTACCATGTCACAGGAATATCTGGCAGGCAAATACATGGAGGATACAAAACGCTGGGGCGAAATGAAGGATTCTGTATGGGATAATTACACGGATTTTCTGGTGGAATATGGCGTAATTGAAGAGGATATCCCGGCAGATCAGTGTTATACCAATGAATTTCTTCCCCAATAAAAATGCGGCGGATGATAAAACAGGACAGACCATAAAAAGGAGGGGCAGGAGCATTTCCCTGCAGATACAATGAAATTAGAGATTTCCGGTCTTACATTCAGCTATGAAAACAAAAAGATATTTGACGGTCTGGAATTTTCCATCCGGGAAGGAGAGTTTGTAAGCCTTTTAGGGCCCTCCGGCTGCGGCAAATCTACCCTTTTAAAGCTTCTTACCGGGGTGATCGCTCCTGAAAAAGGCCATATCCTGACAGATGGACAGGAAATCCGAGGGATTACGGAGCATTTTGCATATATGCCCCAGAACGACCTTTTATTTCCATGGAAAACCATTTTGGAAAATGTGTGTCTTTACGGCAGGATCCATGGAGGGCAGGAGCAGGTAAAAAAAGAAGCCCTGTCACAGATGGGAGCCTTTGGTCTGGAAGGCTATGAAAATGAATACCCCTCTGCCCTGTCCGGGGGAATGCGCCAGAGAGCTGCATTTTTAAGAACCCTTTTGTGCCGTGCGGATATCCTGCTTCTGGACGAACCATTTGGGGCGCTGGATGTGATCACCAGAGGAGAGATGCAGGACTGGCTTCTGGGAGTCCGAGCCAGATTAAACCGCACCGTTCTTCTGGTGACTCACGATATGGACGAGGCCATCTATCTATCCGATCGGATCCTGATCTTAGATCCCGGCAGAGGCAGGATCGGAAGCGAGATAGAGATTGCAGAAAAGAACCGGAGCCGGGACTGGCTTTACAGTCAGGGGGAACTGCGCCGCAGGATTTACAGAGAGATTATGGGAGACAGAACGTGAAAATAGGAGAAAACAGCACAGCAGAACAATATGTGACAGAGGCAGGCAGGTTTTGGGAAGAAGGGGATGGTCTGATCGATGCCCACGCTCATATAGGGACAGAAGAGGAGATCCGGGAACGCATTCGGGATGGAATCCCTTCTGTGATATGTGCGGGAAGCCCAAAAGAGGCGGAGCAATTAAAACGGCTGTTCAATCGTTTTGAGGTGCATCCGGTCATCATTCCTGCCACAGGGCTTCATCCGTGGAACAGCGATAAGTATCGGGCAGAGGAAATGTTTCCCTTTATGGAAGAATGGCCGGTCATGGGGGAAATCGGTCTGGACACGTTGTGGTGTGACGTACCTCTTAACGTACAGAAAGAGGCGTTTGAATGTCAGCTGGATTTTGCCGTCAAAAAGCGTAAACCAGCGGTTCTTCACACCAAGGAGCAGGAGGCTGAGATTGCCGGGATCCTGCGAAGATATCCTAACCGTTATCTGGTTCACTGGTATTCCTGCGGACAGCATCTGGAGGAGTATCTGGATCAGGACTGCTATGTCTCTATCGGGCCGGATGTGGTGTGGAATCCGGCGGTTCAGGAGGCAGCCAGACAGGTGCCTGAGGATCGGCTTCTCATAGAAACAGATGGTCTTGGGGCTGTGAAATGGGCCTGGGAGGAAGGAGAAAAGCATGGTATAATGGAGTCACAGTTCCATACAGCTCTGCCTGAACTTACAGTCCGCAGTTCTCTGGAGCAGACCTTACGGGAAGTATCCCGGCTCCGGGGAGTGGAGATGAATGTGCTTGCAAAAGCAATTAAGCGGAATTTCCGCAGATTTGTATGGGGAGACAATACCGGACAAAAGGAGGAGAACAGATGAAGTACGATTTTACAAGCATTATGGAACGTCATGGAAAAGATGCCATTGCAGTTGACGGACTTGGCACAATGCCGGGGTTCGCACCGGATCCTCCAAAAGAAGGCTTTGATATCATCCCCATGTGGGTAGCGGATATGAATTTTCCTACTGTACCTACAGTCCAGGAGGCTATGGCTGAACGCATCGGACATCCGGCGTTTGGATACTTTTCTCCGTCCGATGATTATTTTAATGCAATTATCCGGTGGCAGGAAAGGAGAAACGGGGTAAGAGATCTGGAAAAGAAGCATATTGGATATGAAAACGGTGTGCTGGGCGGTCTTCTCAGCGCCTTAAATGTATTTTGCTCCAAAGGGGATCATGTGCTTTTAAATTCTCCTACCTATATCGGCTTTACTAAATCTCTTGCCAATAACGGATACCGCGCTGTCCACTCTCCCCTGTATCTGGATGAGGAAAATGTATGGCGCATGGATTATGAGGACATGGAGAAAAAGATTGTGGAATATAAGATCCATGCAGCTGTTTTCTGTTCCCCCTATAATCCGGTCGGACGGGTGTGGACACGGGATGAGATCGAACGTGCTATGGAGATTTTTAAGAGGCACAATGTATTTGTTGTATCAGATGAAATCTGGTCGGATATCATCACTCTGGGCCATAAGCATATCCCCACACAGAGCGTCAGCGAGGATGCCCGCCAGCGAACCGTGGCTCTCTATGCGCCCAGCAAGACTTTTAATCTGGCAGGCCTGGTCGGAAGCTACCATATTATTTACAATGACTGGATCCGCGACCGGGTAGAGAAGGAGTCCTCCCTGTCCCACTACAATGAGATGAATGTGCTGTCCATGCACGCCCTGATCGGCGCTTACAGGCCGGAGGGATATGAGTGGGTGGACGAGCTGTGCGCGACCATTACGGGAAATATTGATTATGCGGCAGATTATATCGAAACTCATTTTGAAGGAGTAAAGGTTTCACGCCCGGAAGGCACCTATATGCTGTTTATTGATGTGGAGGAATGGTGCAGGAAACATGGAAAGACACTAGAGGAAGTGGAAAAAGCCGGCTGGGATGTGGGCGTGGCATGGCAGGACGGAAAGATGTTTTTCGGTCCCTGGAGCATCCGCATGAACCTGGCCCTTCCCTTAAGCCGTGTAAAGGAGGCCTTTGAACGGCTGAGAAGGTATGTATTTCAGGGGTAAGTCCGGGACGGTACATATTTATTAAGGAGAAACCAACATGCTCACATCCCTGTCATTTATTTTTCTGCTGGGGCTGGCTATGGCGGCTGTGTGTCAGCGGCTTAAGCTGCCCCGCATCATCGGTATGCTCTTAACGGGCATCCTTTTGGGGCCTTATGCGCTGAATCTGCTGGATCCTTCCATATTGGCTGTATCGGCAGACCTGCGCCAGATGGCTCTGATCATTATTTTGCTAAAGGCCGGATTGTCGCTTAATCTGGCAGATTTAAAACGGGTGGGCCGTCCGGCCGTTATGATGGCCTGCGTTCCCGCCAGCTTTGAGATTTTGGGATTTCTTATTTTTGCACCCCATATTTTGGGAGTTACAAGGGTAGAAGCCGCTGTCATGGGCGCTGTACTGAGCGCTGTTTCGCCTGCGGTGGTAATCCCAAGGATGGTTCAGCTCATGGAGGAGAGGTACGGTACAGATAAAAGCATCCCTCAGATGATCATGGCAGGAGCATCCTGTGATGATATTTTCGTCATTGTCCTTTTCTCCACCTTTGTCACCATGGCCCAGGGCGGAGCGGTTCATGGAACGGATCTGCTGAATGTGCCTGTTTCGATTATCCTTGGGGTTGCTTTGGGTGTGGGAACCGGGTACGCCTTAAGCCTGTTTTTTGAAAAAGCCTATGTCTGCGGCCGTTATGTGAGAAACAGCACAAAGGTTATTATTCTTCTGGGAGTATCCTTTCTGCTGATGGCAGTGGAAACATGGCTGAAGGAAATCGTATCCATATCCGGTCTTCTGGCTGTAGTAAGTACAGCTTGCGTGCTGAAAATAAGGAGCATTCCAGATGTATCATCCCGTCTTTCGGAAAAATTTGGAAAACTGTGGATCGCGGCAGAGGTTATTCTTTTTGTTCTGGTTGGAGCCGCTGTAGATATCCGCTATACGCTTGAAGCCGGACTTCCGGCACTGGCCATGATTGCTGCAGCCCTTGTGTTCCGTTCTCTGGGCACCATGTTCTGCCTGTTCGGAACCGCTTTGAATTTGAAGGAGCGCCTGTTCTGCATCATCGCTTATCTGCCTAAGGCCACGGTTCAGGCTGCCATCGGTTCCGTGCCCCTGGCCCTGGGGCTTCCCTGCGGAGCACTGGTGCTGTCCGTAGCAGTTCTGGCGATTGTTATCACAGCTCCTCTGGGAGCATTGGGAATGGATCTTACCTATAAGAAGTTTCTCAAAAAGAACGGTAGTATACCAGCATAAGATCCACCATCCGCCCATAGCTTTTGACCCCGTCGGTCTGGCTGTGGGCTTTTAAATAGGTGTCATTTACTTTCGTGGATACCTCTGCCACCGTTCCTTCAAACTGGTCCCAGAACCGGTTGTTTTCTCCTAAGTCCTCTATTGCTTGAGGATCTAATTGTTCATACAGGCGGCAGTAGCCCTCAAAATCCGCTTTTGCCAGGGCATTTCCCGCATAAACCCATCCGGTCAGATATCCGCTGTATTGAAACGCCTCTGCATCGGATCCGATACAGGCCAGATATCCGATAAAATTTGCCTCATCTTCTCTCATATACCCTTTTAGATGAGAAAGTTCATGGCAGATCGTATGGGGAATATTGTAAAATGGCATCTCGCTGTTGTAATTTGCTTCAATGGTAAAGGGAGAGTAGATTCCTGTAAGCTGTTGTACAGATAGAAGCCGGGGATTCAGTAACGGTTTGGTGTAAGGATACCAGCCCCCAAGCTGGGGAAAATCAGCCCCCAAATTTGCCATAGCCTCCTGTCCCAATTCCCCCATAGAACGGAAAAAGAAAGCATTGCGTTTGGGAGAGTCTTCCCCTGGCACAGTTTCATTTACCTGCTTTACCAGATATTCGCAGAGCGAATAAAGCTCCGCAGTCGTACTGCCTTTTTTTAATTCTTCAGAAAATCCGGCCTCTTCGGAAAAGGGCTTTCTGTAATAATTGATTCCGCAGTTTATTGTATAGATAAAAAATAAAAGCGAGGCAAGAAAAAAGGCATTTTTAAAAAGCAGGAGAGGGCGTTTTAAGCTGTGGAGTATCCAATACAGGCAGAAAGCCAGAAGAAGGTAAAGTCCTGCCTCAGACAGTGAAAATGGAAAAAGGCCGGAAAACCGTGCGATGGTATTTTTAAGACCGGCATAAATGGTTACGGAGTACCACTGGGCAAATACAGGAAATGTTCTGGCACAGCCCAGGAGCAGAACAGATAAAACGGCCAGAATGAGACTTGATGTCATTTTTTTGTCCGGTTTTTTTATAAAGGAAAATGGGGTTGTGTTCCTATCATTTAGTTTCATATACACATTTGTTCTCTTTCGTATTTTTTCCATTATAATTGCTGGGAAAATGGGAGTCAAGGGGAGGGAAAGGCAAAGGGGGAATGAAGCATCTTGACTCAGCTGGCGGTATCCCCTATACTTAGTAGAAAATAAGTCCCCAAAGGTCTGCTCTCTGGGACTGGAATGGGCAGCAAACAATCAGGAGTGAACAACTATGGCATATCAGGATGATTATGTAATGCGTACGATTACCGACCTTGTTCGGGCCATTGCCGGACTGGCACTGGGGAAAAATGAAATTGATTATGACCTTCCTCTCTCAGAGGCGGCTTACACGCCCGTGGATCGGGCTTACCGCCGTTTAAAGGATCTTGCAGATGCAGGAGACATTAACGGGGCTGAGAATGAGCTGTATGAATGTCTGGATACCAGTGACAGGGCGTATTTGGAAATGGCTCTGGCATTTTATATGTATTTAAACCAGCTGGATGATGATGCTCTTTATACCGCCAATTTTTCCAGAGAGGAAATTGCAGAAGGGATTAACAGTATCAGCGCTCAGTTTGGCATCTCCGGTTTTGAGAATTTCGTAGACACTACTATGGTATAAGCATGTCTGAAAGGGAGCGGTTAATGGAAATAAGAAATGAATGCGCCGTCTGTCTGGCCGACTGCTATAAGGAACTGTTTTTTGGTCCGTCCAACAGACGCTGCCGGGCCATGACAGGGGCAGAGCTGCGAAATCGTCTGTCCCGGTTAAATGATGCGTGTCTGGAAAAAATTATAAAACCAAACGAATTAAGCGATATACACGCCATGCTGGCAAAAGTCTGTGCGTTCCTGATGCATAAAGAGGGACGCATAAAGCCCGGTCCTCAGCTTACCCGGTGGGAGGAGAATTGCCGGTGTATGGAGAAATTCTGTGAGCATCTGGCAAAAAAGGATCTGGAATTTCTGCCGGAACTTACGCAGGAGGAGCTGGAGCACGTATTAAAAATGCAGGGGATCCGCAGATATCTTCTAACGAATTCACTGGAACGGGCTTATCAGCTTTTCTATATCCCCAAAACCATTAAAAAGGGGATCAGGGAGTCGGTCAAGCGCCGTCCGGAGGATGAATACCCGGAGACACGGGCCATGAAGCGCCGTTTTATCCTTCATATCGGCCCTACTAACAGCGGAAAAACACATGACGCACTGGAGCGGTTAAAACAGGCAGAGCACGGAGCCTATTTCGGCCCCCTTCGCCTTTTGGCGCTGGAGGTTTACGACCGTTTAAACAGTGAACATGTACCCTGCTCCATGATTACCGGAGAGGAGACGCTGGAGGTTCCCGGAGCGGTCTGTCAGGCCTGTACGGTGGAAATGTTAAATGATCACGAATACTTTGACGTAGCCGTGGTAGATGAATGTCAGATGGCAGCAGATCCTTACCGGGGCCATAACTGGACCCGTGCTGTGCTGGGGCTGCGTGCGGAGGAGATCCACCTGTGCATGGCTCCTGAGGCAGAAGATATCATGGTGCAGATGATCAAGCGCTGCGGGGATTCCTTTCAGATCGTGCGCCACAAAAGAAGTACGCGCCTTACCCTTGAGAAGAAGCCCTACTCCCTGAAGCGGGATCTGAAAAAGGGAGACGCTCTGATCGTATTTTCAAAGAAGTCCGTTCTGGCTCTGGCCGCCCATCTGGAAAATCAGGGGGTGCGCTGCAGTGTGATCTACGGAAGCCTGCCGCCTGCTACCCGGAGGGAGCAGGTGCGCCGTTTTCTGGAGCGTGAGACGGAGGTGGTGGTAAGCACAGACGCCATTGGGATGGGATTAAATCTTCCCATCCGCCGGATCGTGTTTGTGGAAACAAGAAAATTTGACGGCACGGCCAGACGCAGTCTTCTGCCGGAGGAAATCCGTCAGATCGCAGGACGGGCGGGCCGCTTTGGCCTCTATGACGAGGGCTTTGTGACGGCCATTGACGATATAGAAACCATTGAGGACGGCTTATCCGCCCGCCCTCTTCCCATTATGAAAGCCTATGTGGGTTTTCCTGAGCAGCTTTTGAACCTGCCTGCAGAGATTGACACTTTGGTAAAGATCTGGGCCGGTATGGAGGCGCCTGCCATTTATGAAAAAATGGAGGTGGATGAGCTGTTATCTCTCTACATGAGCTTTGAGCGGATCCACGGAGATCATCTGGAAGAATTTACCAAACAGGAGATCTATAAGCTTATTACCTGCTCGGTAGACATTGATAACCGTCTGGTGATGGATCTGTGGAAGGATTACTGCCGGGAATACAGAGAAGTGGATGAACTAGAATTTCCCTACAGTCCGGGAACGGATCTTTACGATATGGAAAGCTATTATAAAATGCTGGATCTTTATTTTCAGTTTTCACGGAAGACAGGACTTCCTGTCCAGGAAGAAAACCTGTTCCATGAAAGGCGGAGCACAGAGGAGGAGATCAGCCGTATCCTGCGCACAGAATGCGGCAGCTATACCCGGAAATGTTCCATCTGCGGCAGAGAGCTTTCCTGGGATCATCCATTTTCCATCTGTGAGCGCTGCTTTGAGCGGGGCCGTTCATCGCAGAAGCGCTCTCGTTTTCACGATCAGCGGTATAACCATTAAAACCCATACAACAGGCTCTGCCACGATGATTCCCCAGTACTTAAAAATATCCGCCAGAAGGAAGGCGGCAATGATTTTTCCAGCCAGTTCGATCATGCTGGAGCATATGGGAGTCACATGATCGCCCATGCCCTGAAGGCTGTTTCTCAAGATAGAAATAGCAGCCGGAGCAAAATAAAACAGGGTGTTGACCTTCAGATACAGAGCTGCGGTATTGAGAACCGTCTCGTTTTGGGAGCCTGTAACCATAGAAGCCAGCCGGGGAGAAATGGTCCAGCTTAAAAGGATTATTCCTACGGCCCAGATCCAGGTCAGAAGAAGGGATTGGCGGATTCCCGTCCGGATGCGGTCCATGCGGCCGGCTCCCGTATTCTGTCCGCAGTAATTTGCCATGGTTACGCCCATGACGCTGAAGGGAAGCATACAAAATTCTGTAATTTTCCGGGCGGCTGTATGGGCTACGATGATATCCTGGCCAAAGGTATTGATGGCGCACTGGAGCGACAGGGTGCCGAAAAATACAAGGGACATCATGGCAGCCATAGAGAGGCCGGAGGCGTAGAGTTTTTTGACCTGTTCTCCGGATATTTTAAAATCAGCCGGGCAGAAGCGGAAGATCCGGTATCTGCAGAACATATAGATCAGGCTTAAGCAGGCCGCCACCCCCTGGGACAGAACCGTAGCAAAGGCGGCTCCTTCTATGCCCCAGCCAAAGTACATGATAAAAACCAGATCTAAAACCACATTTAATACAGCTGCAAAAATCAGAAACAGCAGAGGGGCTGTTGTATCGCCTACAGCCCGCAGGACAGAGGCGCAGGCATTGTACAGCATGGTGACAAACAGTCCGGACAGAATGACGCGGATATAGCTGTCTGATTGGATAAGAAGCTCCTGGGGCACGTTTAAAAGTCCGAGGATCCATGGGAGGCCTGCGAGACAGGCCAGTGTGAGGGACAGGGCAGTCACAGCTCCAAGGAGCAGGCTGCCTGCGGCAAAGCGTTTTACTCCTTCTTTGTTTCCTGCGCCGAATTCTCTGGCGATTAGCAGAGAAAAGCCGTTTGTAAGGCCGGACAGAAAGCCGATAAAAAGAGTGCTGATGGAGGCGGTGGCCCCCACAGCTGCCAGAGCAGTTTCTCCCAGGGCGCTTCCTACTACGCGGGTATCAGCCAGACTGTAGCACAGCTGAAACATATTTCCAAGGGCTACGGGAACAGCAAAGCTGATCATGATCCGGGCCGGTGTGCCTTTTGTAAGATCCTTCATATGTAAATCCTTTCGTGTTTTAAGTGTTTTTCCGTACCAGAATTTCACGGGTGGTCCGCTGGCGGATCCCAACGACCCGTTTATGAAGACGATATGCCGACAAGCCTGCCGTTTTGCTTTTAAAAATACAGGTTACCGGCTCTCCGAAGCGAAAGCCCAGGCGGCTCAGACGGCGCTCCATGGCAGGCTCGGATATGATCCAGGCTACCTGGGCTGTTTCTCCGGCTTTCAGATCGCATAAGGGAAATACCATGTTTTATCCATCCTTTTGACCCTGATACCATAGTATATGATAACAGGACTTAAGAGAGACTGATTTTTACCTCTCTGCGGATTTTCATGGAAGCTTCCTCTACCTCACAGTCATAGGCCAGAATATGCAGTCCGGCTCTGGCTCCTGCCCGCAGGGCGTCCCCAAAGGCTTTGTGTGTTTCATCATTGGGACGAAATTCCCTTACTCCTTCCATCTGTATGACAAAGAGCACAAAGGCCTCAAAGCCTTCGGCAACAGCTTCGGACAGGCCCTGAAGGTGCTTTACACCCCGCTCTGTGGGAGCATCGGGAAAGCGGACGATTCCATTTTCTTCCAGGGTTACGCCCTTTATCTCCATGAAGGCAGGTTTTAAGGCTCCGGTCTGCTGGTTTTCCAGCATAAATGCCAGATCGAACCGGGAATCTTTGTGGACTACCTCCCGCCGGATCTTACGGGGCAGCCAGATGCTCCCAGATGGATCAAAGGGCTGGAGCATCCGGAGCGCGTTGTCGTTTGGCTCCTTTTGGGAGAGGTTCTCCATCCATTCCAGGGCAGCCCGGTTGGGCGCCTGGGAATCCATATTGATCAGAAGGTTTCCCTTATAGACCGCGATTAGGTCAAATTCTGTTTTCCTTCCCATTTCCCTGGCGTGGGGGTGAAATTCCAGCACCACGGTACAGCCGGAGGTAAGCAGTTCTCTGCAGCGTCCTGTATTTTTTACATGGCAGATAACACGCTGGCCGTTTACCTCCACATAGGCGATAAAGCGATTGGGACGTTCCAGAAAACGTCCCTTCACTGTATGTTCATATCTCATGTCAACCTCATTTTTCCGGAAAAATCCGGTTTTTGTTTCGGCTATCATAATAAGGCAAATTTTGGGTTCACGCAAGTGTTTCCTGCGGCCGTTTTCTTCTTTTACAACAGTAATTTCAAGAAAAATTCCCGTTCCTGCCCCTTAACAGTTGCACCTCTCATTAAAATATGCTAAACTTTCTGCAAATAAGGGTCCGGGGCTGTGCGTTCAGACTGGCAGTCCCTCAAAGTATACATCGCATAAAGAAAGGAAATTGATTATGGCATTATCTTACCAGAGTACCAGAGGCGGACAGACCGGGGTCACGGCATCCCAGGCTGTCCTTCAGGGTCTGGCTGCCGACGGCGGCCTGTTTATGCCCACTGAAATTCCGAAGCTGGATGTTTCCATGGAGAAGCTGGCCGGTATGAGCTATCAGGAGACCGCATACGAGGTGATGAAGCTGTTTCTCACAGATTATACGGAGGAGGAGCTGAGATCCTGTATTGCGAAAGCCTATGACAGCAAATTTGACACAGAGGAGATCGCTCCGTTAGCAAAGGCCGATGGCGCTTATTATCTGGAACTTTACCATGGGAGCACCATTGCGTTTAAGGATATGGCATTATCTATTCTGCCTCATCTGATGACCACTGCGGCAAAGAAGAACCATGCAGATAAGGAAATCGTGATCTTAACGGCTACTTCCGGCGATACCGGAAAGGCAGCTATGGCAGGCTTTGCGGATGTACCCGGCACCCGTATCATCGTATTTTATCCCAAAGGCGGCGTAAGTCCGGTGCAGGAGCGCCAGATGCGCACCCAGAAGGGGGAGAACACGGCAGTTGTCGCCATCCACGGCAATTTTGACGACGCCCAGACCGGAGTAAAGAATCTTTTCAATAACAAGGAGCTGGCAAAGGAGCTGGCAGAGAAGGGATTCCAGTTTTCCTCCGCCAATTCCATTAACATTGGCCGTCTGGTGCCTCAGGTTGTGTACTATGTATACGCCTATGCAAAGCTTCTGGCAAATGAGGAGATCGCTGCCGGGGAGGAGATCAATGTGGTGGTTCCCACAGGCAATTTCGGCAACATTCTCGCAGCCTATTTTGCCAAGAAAATGGGGCTTCCCATCCGTACTCTGATCTGTGCCTCTAATGATAATAAGGTGCTGTACGATTTCTTCACCACAGGCACTTATGACCGCAGAAGGGAGTTTATTCTTACCAATTCTCCGTCCATGGATATTTTGATCTCCAGCAATCTGGAGCGCCTGATCTATTTAAGTACAGGCTCGGATCCGAAAGCAAACGCCGCTCTGATGAAGGAGCTGGCAGAGGATGGCCATTATACCATTACGGATGAGATGCGGGCCTTTATGGCTGATTTTAAGGGCGGTTTTGCCACAGAGGAGGAAAATGAAGCTGCGATACGGACCATTTTCCAGGATACAGGCTATCTCATCGACACACATACAGGCGTGGCAGCGGCCGTATACGGACAGTATAAAAATGAAACAGGCGATCAGACAAAGACGGTTATTGCGTCCACGGCCAGTCCCTTTAAGTTCTCACGCAGTGTAATGGATGCTGTAAAGGGTAAAGCGGCCACAGAGGGAAAGGATGAGTTTGATGTGGCCGATGAGCTGGCTGCAGCTGCCGGCCTTGTGCTTCCAAAAGCGGTAGAGGAGATACGTACTGCGCCCATCCGCCATGACAGAGAGTGCGCTGTGGATGAGATGGAGGAAACCGTTAAGAATATCCTTGGGATTTCATAAAAGTTCTTCCATTTTTGGATGGTATGGTTTATAATGAATTCGAAACTGTTAAAAACATAACAAAGTAGAACTGCGTTCCAGGGCTGTTATCCGGGTTCCGGGTTTATGCAGCTGGGGGAGCGCCCAAGTATAAGGAGGAAATATTATGTTAGTATCAGCAAAAGATATGCTTGAAAAAGCAAGAGCAGGCAAATATGCAGTAGGTCACTTCAATATCAATAATCTGGAGTGGGCAAAAGCAGTTCTTCTGACTGCAGAAGAGCTTCAGTCCCCGGTTATCCTGGGTGTATCCGAGGGTGCAGGCAAGTACATGACCGGATTTAAGACCGTAGCAGCTATGGTTTCTGCTATGCTTGAGGAATTAAATATTACCGTACCGGTGGCACTTCACTTAGACCACGGCTCCTACGAGGGCTGCTATAAGTGCATTAAGGCCGGATTCTCCTCTATTATGTTTGACGGCTCTCATTATCCGATCGAAGAGAATGTGGAGAAGACAAAAGAGCTGGTTAAGATCGCTCATACAATGGGCCTGTCCTTAGAGGCTGAGGTAGGCTCTATCGGCGGCGAGGAAGACGGCGTGGTAGGCGCAGGCGAGTGTGCAGATCCTGCAGAGTGCAAGGCTATCGCTGATCTGGGTGTTGACTTCCTTGCAGCAGGTATCGGAAATATCCACGGCAAGTATCCGGAGAACTGGCAGGGCTTAAACTTCGACGTACTGGAGAAGGTTAAGGAAGCAACCGGCGATATGCCGTTAGTTCTTCACGGCGGTACAGGTATTCCCGAGGATATGATCAAGAAGGCTATCAGCCTGGGCGTTGCAAAGATCAACGTAAATACAGAATGCCAGCTTTCCTTCGCAGAGGCTACCAGAAAGTACATCGAGGCAGGAAAGGATCAGCAGGGCAAGGGCTTTGACCCAAGAAAGCTGTTAGCTCCCGGCGCAGAGGCAATCCGCGCAACTGTAAAAGAGAAGATGGAGCTGTTTGGTTCTGTTGGAAAGGCAAATGCATAAGCTCTGTGAATTAAAACTTATTAGAATAAACTGATTCTGTTTTTGGAAAAACCGCTTGCATTTTCACGGGAAATGGTTTATTTTATAACAAAAGAACGAGGGCGTTCTCTTTTTGAAAAAGGAGAGAACGCCTTTTGCTGTACAAAACCGCCTTTTGGGGTGCATTGGGGAAAGGGGACACCATGAAAAGAGAGGATGGAGAATCTATGAGCAAAGTAATAAGTGTTACAGAGATGTTTGGCAAGGATGTGTTTAATGATGCCGTGATGAGAGACCGTCTGCCTAAAAGCGTATATAAGAAGCTTAAAAAGACCATTGAGGATGGCGCAGAGCTGGATCCCAGTATTGCAGATGTGGTAGCTCATGCTATGAAAGACTGGGCGATTGACCATGGTGCAACCCATTTTACTCACTGGTTCCAGCCTCTTACAGGCGTTACGGCTGAGAAGCACGATTCCTTTGTTTCCGCTCCCGTTGAAGGCCGTGTGATCATGGAGTTTTCTGGAAAAGAACTCATAAAGGGTGAACCGGATGCTTCCTCCTTCCCCTCCGGCGGCCTGCGCGCAACCTTTGAGGCCAGAGGCTATACGGTATGGGACTGTACCTCTCCGGCTTTCTTAAAAGAGGACGCTATCGGCGTGACCCTCTGTATTCCTACCTCCTTCTGTTCCTATAAGGGTGAGGCTCTGGATAAAAAGACCCCTCTGCTGCGCTCCATGCAGGCCATCAATGAGCAGTCCCTGCGGATCTTGCGCTTGTTTGGAAACACCACTGCAAAACGGGTCAATCCTTCCGTGGGACCAGAGCAGGAGTATTTCCTGGTTGACCGCCAGAAGTATCTGCAGAGAAAGGATTTAATTTATACCGGCCGCACCTTATTCGGCGCTATGCCGCCAAAGGGGCAGGAGATGGACGACCACTATTTCGGCATCATCAGAGAGCGGATTGGCGCCTATATGAACGATGTAAATAAGGAACTGTGGAAGCTGGGAGTGCCTGCCAAGACCCAGCACAACGAGGCAGCCCCGGCCCAGCATGAGCTGGCTCCCATCTATGAGGGCGTGAACCAGGCCGTAGACCACAATCAGCTGGTGATGGAGACATTAAAAAAGGTAGCCGGACGCCACGGCATGGCCTGCCTTCTCCACGAAAAGCCTTTCTATGGGGTAAATGGCTCCGGTAAGCACAACAACTGGTCCCTGACTGCCGACGACGGCACCAACCTGATGAACCCCGGCGATACGCCCCATGAGAATATCCAGTTCCTTCTGGTTTTAGCCTGCATCATCAAGGCCGTAGACCGCCATGCAGATCTGCTCCGTGAATCTGCCTCTGATGTGGGAAATGATCACAGACTGGGAGCAGACGAGGCTCCGCCGGCAATTATTTCCATTTTCCTTGGAGAGCAGCTGGAGGATGTGATCGACCAGCTCTGCGACACCGGAGAAGCGACCCATTCCAAGAAGGGCGGAACTCTGCGCACCGGCGTAAATATCTTGCCGGATCTGGACAAGGATGCCACCGACCGGAACCGCACCTCACCCTTTGCTTTTACAGGCAATAAATTTGAGTTCCGTATGGTAGGTTCCTCTGATTCCGTAGCATCTGCCAATACGGTGTTAAATACCATTGTGGCAGAAGCCTTTAAGGAAGCGGCTGATCAGCTGGAGCAGGCCGAGGACTTTGATATGGCAGTCCATGACCTCATTAAAGAGCTTTTGGCAGCTCATAGAAGAGTTATCTTCAATGGAAACGGCTATTCTGAGGAGTGGGTAAAGGAAGCCGAACAGAGAGGGCTTCCCAACCTTCGCTCTATGGTAGACGCGATCCCGGCTCTTGTGACAGACAAGGCGGTAAAGCTGTTTGAGGAGTTCGGCGTATTCACCAGAGCCGAGCTGGAGTCCAGAGCCGAGGTAGAGTACGAAAGCTATGCAAAGAGCATTAACATTGAGGCAAAGACTATGATCGATATGGCAGGAAAGCAGATCATTCCTGCAGTGATCCGCTACACCACCCAGCTGGCAGGTTCCATTTCCGCGGTGAGAAATGCCTGCCCGGAGGCAGACGTGAGCACACAGACAGAGCTTTTGCTGGAATCCTCAGACCTTCTGGCTGAGACAAAAACAGCCCTGTCTGCCTTGGAAGATGCAACGGCCCGCTGCGCAGCCATGGAAAGCGGAAAGGATCAGGCACTGGCATACCACAGTGAGGTCGTTCCTGCCATGGAGGCCTTAAGGACTCCTGTAGACCGTCTGGAGATGCTGGTGGACAAGGATCTGTGGCCCATGCCAAGCTACGGCGATCTGATTTTTGAAGTGTAATACGACAATTGTTTAACTGGTCATTTTAGAAGACAGAGCCTGCGGCTGCCCGGAAGGGGATAGCTGCAGGCTGTTTTCTTTGGCCGCTTTGCTGTATAATAGGGATATTATCAGTAAGTAAGGGGATGTATATGAAAATTCTGATCATAGAGGATGAGCGGCTGCTGGCCGGTTCTATAAAAGATCTTTTAGAGATCCAGGGTTTTGAGGCCGAGGCTGTATATGACGGAGAAACCGGTTTTACATATGCAGGCACCGGGATTTATGATCTGATCATACTGGATGTGATGATGCCGGGAAAAAGTGGCTATGAGGTGGCAAGGGAGCTTCGGGCCAGCCGTCTGGGAACGCCCATTCTAATGCTTACGGCCCGTTCTGCTCTGGAGGATCGGATCGCAGGGCTGGATGCCGGGGCAGATTATTATCTGACAAAGCCCTTTGACGCCAGAGAGCTTACTGCCTGCGTCCGCGCCTTGCTTCGCCGCCAGGGAGGACAGGTGGATGAGGTAGGGATGGGAAAGACCTGTTTGGATCTTTCGACGGCTGTTTTAAGCTGCGGGGACAGACAGATCCGGCTTTCTGCGAAAGAGTTTGATATTATGCGCCTTTTATTTCAGTCCGGGGCAGGAAATCTTTCTAAGGAAATGATCCTGGAAAAGGTGTGGGGCTATGATTCAGATGCAGTGGAAAACCATGTAGAGGTTTATATTGGTTTTTTGAGGAAAAAGCTGTTAAGCATTGGGTCAGATGTACGTATTGAGTCCATCCGGCGAATGGGATATCATCTGGAGGTGGCAGAACATGATTTATAGGCTGAGAGTGAAGTTTGTAGTTATCAACATGACGATAGTGGTTCTGATGATGAGTGTGGTATTCGGCCTGGTGTACCATTTTACAAGAGCAGATCTGGAAGAAAAGAGCATCCGCATGATGGAAAAGATTGCAAACCGACCCTTTCAGATTGAGATGCCCGGAGAACAGAGCGAGCAGATCCGTCTTCCTTTTTTTATCCTGCATCTGGGAACCGGGGGAGAACTGATCGCCAGCAGCGGCGGCTATTTTGATCTGTCTGATCAGGAATTTCTCATGGATCTCATTGTAAGGGCACGTTCCTCCCATCAAAAGGTAGGAGTGATAAAGGAATACGGCTTTCGGTACTATAAGACCAATACGCCCTACAGGTATAGCCTGGTATTTGCGGATATTTCCAGTGAAACGGCGGCGCTAAAGGGGCTGGTGAGAACCTGCGCCCTGATCGCGGGTCTGAGTTTTATCCTATTTTTAGCCATCAGCATCTGGCTTTCCGGCTGGGCGGTGCGGCCGGTGGAAAAGGCCTGGAAACAGCAGCGCCAGTTTGTGGCCGACGCCTCCCACGAGTTAAAAACGCCTTTGACTGTAATTATGACCAATGCGGAGCTTCTGCAGTCCTCCGGCTGTGGGGAAGAAGAGCAGAGACGTTTTTCCGAAGCCATCCTTGCCATGTCACGGCAGATGAGGGGGCTGATCGAACAGATGCTGGATCTGGCCCGTGCTGACAGCGGACAGGCAGAAGCAGCTTTTGAACAGGTGGATTTAAGCCGGACAGCAGAGGATTCGCTTCTTCTTTTTGAACCCCTTTATTTTGAACAGGGATTAACGCTTTATGCAGAAATAGAAGAAGGTATTCTGATCTGGGGCTTAAAGGACAGGCTGAGCCAGCTTCTGGATATTCTTTTAGACAATGCCTGCAAATATTCGAGCCAGGGCGGAACCACCTGGGTAAAGCTTAAAAAACAGGGAAAAAGCCACTGCATACTCACTGTAGAAAATCAGGGTCCTTCGATTGATCCCGAAGACTTAAGCCAGATCTTCAAACGCTTTTACCGCGCCGATCCCGCCCGCAATACCTCCGGAAGCTACGGCCTGGGCCTTTCCATTGCGGAAAAGACCGTACAGCTTCATCACGGAAAAATACACGCTGAAAGCAGGGATGGGATCAATCGATTTTGGGTGGAGCTGCCCTGTGTTCTGGGGCCTGGTGTGCAGGGCTACGGTTTCCGGCTATAAAGTCGGATGATTCCCTCTTGCATCCATATATTTCCAGTGCTATACTGAAGCCATACTTCAGATTTTTAAAGGAGAGGCCAGATGTTAATTTGATCCATTTATTTTGACGCATGAAGATTTGTCTGTGCAGGCGCAATACCGTGAAAGCGTCCTGTTATTTCATGTTGCCCAAAATGGATCGGATATCAGGTTCTCTCTTTTTATGCCGTATATTATACCGCACACGCCAGCCGCCCATCTTTCAATGGGCGGCTGGCTGCTGGGCCCGGCCCTATCTAAAAGAGAAGATACTATGCAGAGATCCTTTGGCAGCAGAGGGTCTCTGTTTTTTTATTTCACAGGAAAGTGCGGTCTGACACAGGTGGAAAAGCATATAGCAGCATATATTTTAAGAGGATAATTAGAAATGAAAACAATATTTGAGAAAATGTTCGGCCAGTACAGAGGTATGAGAAGAGAATTATATATTCTTTTCTGGGGAAAGGCAGCAACAAATATGGGAGCTATGATATGGCCCATGCTGACGCTGATTTTAAGCAATAAGCTGGGAATGAATGCACAGGAGATCGCCAAGATCACCATAGCTATGGGAGTGGTACAGTTTCCTGCAAACCTGCTGGGAGGAAAGCTGGCAGACTGCTGCAATAAGAAAAAGCTCATCATTATCTGCGATTTGGTAACGGTCATCTGTTACCTGACAGCAGCGGTTCTTCCTGTATCCATGGCACAGATCCTGCTGTTTTTTACAGCAGGAATCTTTCAGACAATGGAAAATCCGTCCTATGACGCACTGGTAGCCGATCTGAGCACCTCCGAAAACAGGGAAAAAGCCTACAGCCTTATGTATCTGGGACTCAATCTGGGGATCATTCTGTCCCCAACCATAGGAGGAATCCTGTTTGAGAACCATCTGGGCCTTGCTTACGCCATTGACGGGCTCACGACCCTGTCGTCCACCATTTTGATCCTTCTTTTTATAAAGGACATCACTCCGGTAAAGGAAAAACAAACCATTTATGAAGAGGCAAAAGAAACCCAGTCCACATGGAAAATCCTCAGGGAGCAGACGGGAGGCGGCGTATTCCATAAATTTTCAGCCCCATTTCAGCATAAATTGTTATAATGCCAGAAAAACAAAAATCCAATCAGGAGGTCAACCATGATACAGGTAGAGCATTTAACAAAATGCTATGGGGATGTGACAGCGGTAGATGATCTGTCCTTTGAGATAGAAGGCGGCCATGTATACGGCTTTTTGGGTCCAAACGGCGCAGGAAAATCCACCACCATGAACATCATGACAGGATGTCTGTCAGCCACAAAGGGAAGCGTAAAGATTGACGGCTTCGACATTTTTGAAGAACCGGCCCAGGCAAAGAAACGGATCGGCTATCTTCCGGAGCAGCCGCCCCTTTATATGAACGAGACACCGGCAGAGTATCTGCGCTTTGTAGGAGAAGCAAAGGGGCTTAAGGGAAAAGAGCTGCACAGCCAGATTGACAGTGTGATCGGGAGGACAGGTCTAGACCATGTGCGAAACCGCAGGATCAGCGCCCTGTCTAAAGGATATAAACAGAGAGTCGGGATCGCTCAGGCCCTTCTGGGGGATCCGAAAGTGATCATACTGGATGAGCCGACAGTAGGACTGGATCCCTTACAAATCATAGAGATCCGCGATTTGATCAAAGATCTGGGAAGAGAGCATACGGTCATTTTCAGCTCCCACATTCTTTCCGAGGTTCAGACTATCTGTGAGAAAATCCTTATTATTGCCAGAGGAAAGCTCATCGCCTTTGACGAGCCGGAAAACCTTGAAAAACGCCTCCTTTCACCGGGAGAGATTACTCTGGTAGCAGAGGCGGACGCCAGGGAAACAGAAGAACTTCTCTCCGGTATGGAGCACATTACAGAACAGACCATAGAAGAAAAGGAGATAGGACGGACCGCAGCTACCCTCCATTCGGACTGCGAGGATATCTATGAGGTGTCAAAAGCCCTGTTTAAGCGTTTTTCAGCCGCCGGCAAACCCCTTCTTGAAATGAATGTGAAAAAGGCGGATCTGGAGGAAATATTTATTGAGCTGACAGAGAGCGCCCAAACAGAAGATATTAAAACCGAGGAATCCGAAGCAGGAGAGGAGGAAATGGCATGACCGCCGTATTAAAGCATGAGCTCCGCAATTATTTCCATACCCTGACCGCCTATGTATTCGGCGCATTTTTGCTGGCCTTTATCGGTCTGGGAGCCACCTTATATAATCTTCAGGCAGCAGTAAGCAATTTTGAGTTTGTATTAAGCTTCGGCAGCCTGGTATTTGTAGTAATTGTACCTATTTTAACCATGCGCGTCATTGCAGAGGAGAAGAAGCAGAGAACAGACCAGCTGTTATACTCCCTTCCCATTACCACCACAGAGGTTGTACTGGGAAAATATCTGGCGCTTCTTGTTGTATATCTGATCCCTTTGGCGGTTGTTTCCGTATATCCGCTGATATTTGCCCGCTATGGAGATGTATACCTTTTGACCTCCTACGGCTCTATCTTTGCCTTTTTTGTTTTGGGCGCAGCCTTGATCGCTCTGGGAGTATTCATTTCCTCCCTGACAGACAATCAGGGCTTTGCGGCAGGAATCGGCATTGCGGTGATCCTGCTCAACTACTACAGCGCCAGTCTGTCCGAGTATGTATCTTCTACTCCGGCAGGCGCCCTGATCGTAGCCTTTGCTCTGGTGATCGTCCTGGGAGTGGTAATACGCCATTTAACAAAAAATGAACATCTGGCTTATGGATTTTATTTCCTGGCTGGCGGCGCAGTGCTTATTTTATATCTGGCAGACCCGGAAGCTTTTTCCGGACTTCTGCCCTCAGTTATGAAAACGCTTTCCCTGTTTGAACGTTTTTATGTGTTTGTAAACGGGGTGTTTGATCTCACTGCGATCGTATATTTTGTGACCTTTGCCGCATTTTTCCTGTTTTTATCGGTGCAGTCACTGGAAAAAAGGAGGTATAACTGATGAAACAGAACCGTAATGCCTTTTGCGGCGGAGCCTATTCCCTGATTCTTTCCGCAGTGGTTCTTACAATCCTTATTGTAGTCAATATACTGGTAAACGCCCTTCCGGAGAATCTGACAAAATACGATATCAGCGCGGCAAAGCTCTATTCCATTACCAGCAATACAAAGGCGGTGGTAAACGGGTTGGATGAGGATGTAACCATTTACTGGATCGTGCAGGCAGACAAAGAGGATGCGGTCATTGAAAACCTGTTAAATAAATACGACAGCCTTTCAGACCATATCCAGATCGTAAAGAAAAATCCGGATGTATATCCTACCTTTGCAGAGCAGTACACAGATGAAGAGGCCGCCAACAACAGCCTGGTTGTAGAATGCGGCGAACGCAGCCGTTTTATCGGTTATGATGATATTTATGTTCAGGAGGCAGATATCTACTCCTATTCCTACAATACCTCCTTTGACGGAGAGGGAGCCATTACTTCTGCCATTGACTATGTGGTAAATGAAGAGCAGCCCAAAGTATATCTTTTAGAGGGACATGGGGAAAGAGAACTTCCCGCCTCCTTCAAGGAGCAGATTGAAAAGGAAAATATCCAGTTAGAGCAGCTGTCTCTTCTGAATGTAGATTCCATTCCTGAGGATGCAGCCGGAATTATGATCTATGCGCCCTCCAGCGACATTTCCGGAGAAGAACAGACCATGCTTGCAGATTACACCAAAAAGGGAGGAAAGCTTTTTGCGGCAGCAGGGCCTGTAAAGGAAGGAAATCTTGACAACCTTCACGGCCTTTTAGAGGAATACGGCGTTACCGCACAGGACGGAATCGTAGTAGAGGGAGACAGAGAGCGCTATGCTCTTCAGACGCCTTACGCCCTTCTTCCTCAGATGGAGAGCAGCGATATTACAGACGCTCTCATTGAAGAGCACTATTATCCCATTCTTCCCATTGTCCAGGGATTAAAGGTAGATGAAACGAAAGCCGCAGGCCGGGTGACAACCCTTCTGTCAACCACAGACCAGGCTTTCAGCAAGATGGCAGGCTATGAGCTTTCCACCTATGAACGGGAGGAAGGAGACGTTGATGGCCCCTTTGCGGCAGCTGTGTCGATTTCCTGTGAAAATGAAGGACGGATCCTCTGGTTTGGCTCCTCAGACTTTTTAGAGGATATGTATAATGCCCTTTCCTCTGGTGCAAACGGGGATCTGGGAATGAATGGTCTTTCTTCCATGATCGGAGAGAGCGAGGCTATGGCGATCCGGAGCAAGTCCTTAAACTATAATTATCTTACCATCAGCGAATCTGCTTCTGCCATGCTTCAGGCGGTAATGATCGGTGTTTTCCCGCTTGCATACCTGGGAATTGGCATTTGTGTGGTAATGAGAAGGAGGAGAATGCAGAATGAAGCGGGCTAAACGGTTATATATCCTTCTGGGAGTTCTGGCGGTGCTGTCCGTGGCGGCCATCGCGGTGATCCAGAGGGAGGAGCATAAGGAAAAGATCAAAGACAGCGGTGAAACCATCCTTCAGATTCCCTATGAGGGTGTCACGGCCCTTTCGTGGGAAAATGAGTCGGAAAGCCTTTCGTTCCATAAGGGAGAGGACGGAGTCTGGACCTATGACGAGGATGAAAAATTTCCTGTGAGCGAAGAAAAGATAAAAGAACTCTTAGAGCCCTTTGAGGAATTTGCAGCAGCCTTTGTGATCGAAGAGGTAGAGGATTACAGTCAGTACGGTCTGAATGATCCTGTCTGCACGATTCATCTGGAAAATGGGGAGCAGGAGCTTGAAATAAAGCTGGGCAATTTCAGCAATATGGATTCCCAGCGCTATGTGTCCATCGGAGACGGAAAAGCTTATCTGGTAAAGGACGATCCCCTGAATTATTTTGACGCGGTGTTAAAGGATATGCTGAAGCAGGATGAGATCCCTGAGCTTGAGACAGTAAGCAGCCTGCGGTTTACAGGACCGGAGACCTATGAAGCAGTCCGCATAGAGGACAGCGGGGCTTCCTACAGCAGCGAGGATGTTTATTTTAAGAAGGATGAGGAAAACCTGCTTCCCTTAGATCCGGTACAGGTGGATGAATATATCAGAACCCTCCAGAATCTGGATCTGTCTGACTACGCTTCCTACTATGTTTCAGAGGAAGAGTGGAGCACCTATGGACTGGATGCGCCGGAGCTGTCCTTAGAGGCCGATTATACCTTTGAAAATGAGGACAAAGAGAACGTATCCGGTACGCTTACCGTAAGCGTAAGCCGTGATCCGAAGGAAAAAGAAAAGGCAGAGAAGAAGGAGAACTTTGAGGAAAACAGCGGGGAAGAGGAAGAAATTACCGCATACGCAAGAGTAAATAATTCCCAGATCGCCTATAAGCTGACTGCCGAGGATTACAAAGGCCTGATGGCCATGAAATATGATGACCTGCGCCATAAAGAAGTATTCTGGGGCGATACAGAGGAGATCACAGGAATTGACATTTCCTTAGAGGGAGCTGACTACAGCCTTACTTCCAAAGGCAAAAAGGATGACCGCACCTGGACGTATCAGGAGGAGGAAATAGAGGCAGATGAACTGCTCTTTGCTCTGGAAGGCTTAAAAGCAGACCGCTTTACAGAAGAGGAGCCAGGACAAAAGGAGGAAATCCGCCTCACTCTCCATCTGGATAATGAAGTTTCTCCTCAGGTAACCATCGTTCTTTATCGCTATGACGGCAGCAGCTGTCTGGCAGAGGCTGATGGAAAGACCGTTTCTCTGATTCCCAGATCTCAGGCAGTGGATCTCATCGAGGCAGTAAATACCATTGTTTTGGGAAATACAGAGGATTAGCCCTTGCATTTCCCTGCGTCCGTGCTATAATGTTCATATAAAATAAAAATATAATAGAAATGAACAAAAATGTCAGTGGACAGGGGAGCAAAGATTCCTCTGTCCGCTGACAGTGCATATACAGGATGAAGAATGGAGGATCATATGGACAGATTGGGGTTGATATGCAGAAACATTTTGGAGGAGCCATATATTACTCAGCGGGAGCTGGCAAAGAGAATGGAGCTATCTTTAGGGACCATTAACGGGCTGATCAAAGAATGTACGGAAAAAGGCTATATCAGAGAAGATGAGGATCAGAGAGGAAAACGGCTTGCTCTTACAGAAACGGGACAGGCTGTTTTAGCGCCCTATAAGGTAGACGGAGCTCTGATCATTGCCGCAGGCTTTGGCTCCCGTTTTGTCCCTCTTACCTTTGAAACGCCCAAGGGGCTTTTAGAGGTATTTGGAGAGCGTATGATCGAACGCCAGATCCGCCAGCTCCATGAGGCCGGAGTATATGATATTACCATTGCAGTCGGGTATCTGAAAGAGAAATTTGAATATCTGATCGACAAATATGATGTAAAGCTTCTCTACAATCCGGAGTATTCCTGCAAAAATACCCTGGCTACGGTTTACAGAGCCAGACATCTGTTAAAGGGCCGCAATATGTACATTTTATCCTCTGATAACTGGCTGCGGGACAATATGTACCACGCCTATGAGTGCGGAGCCTGGTACAGCGCCTCCTTCCAGAAGGGGGATACCAAGGAGTGGTGCTTTACCTTTACTAAAAAGGGAAGGATTACAGATGTAAATGTAGGCGGAAGGGATCAGTGGGTGATGTACGGCCCGGTCTATCTGTCCAGAGAATTTTCAGCCCGGTTCCTTCCGGTATTAGAAGCCTACTATGAAACTCCGGGAACGGAACAGTTTTACTGGGAGCAGCCCTTTGTAGATATGCTCAAGGGAGAGGCAAAGCGCCGTCTGGAGGCAGAAGGGGGAACGCTTCTTGCCCGCGCAGAAGAGGCTTCCGGCTGGAAGGCGTCTCAGTGGGATCAGATCGAGATGGATGTAAACCGTCAGCCTGAAAACCAGGTGTATGAATTTGAAAATCTGGAGGAGCTGCGCCTGTTTGATGAACGCTATCAGAACCATTCGGATAATGCGGCAATGGATCTGGTATCCAGGGTATTTAAGGTGCCTGAGTCCCATATTACAGATATCCGCTGCCTGAAAGCCGGAATGACAAATAAATCCTTCTTGTTCCGGGTGGATGGCGCTCACTGCATCTGCAGGATTCCGGGGCCGGGGACAGAGCTTTTAATCAACCGCAGGGAGGAAAAAGAGGTTTATGATACCGTAGCCTCTCTGGGGATTACGGAAGAAGTGCTGTACATGAACCCGGATACCGGCTATAAGATTGCACGGTACTATGAAAACGCCCGGAATGCAGCGGCAGATAACTGGAAAGATATGGAAATCTGTATGGGTATTGTAAGAAAGCTTCACCAGTCTGGTCTTACAGTCGATCATTCCTTTGATATTCGGGAACGGATAGATTTTTATGAAAGGCTCTGCCTGCAGCATGGAGGAATCCCTTTTGAAGATTATGAGAAGGTCAGAGGCTGGATGAATGAGCTGATGGATCGTTTGGATCAGATGGATCGTCCACAATGTCTCTGCCATATTGACGCAAATGTGGATAACTTCCTGATGTTTGAAGACGGCAGTGCAAAACTGCTGGATTGGGAATATGCGGGAATGTGCGATCCCATTATGGACATTTCCATGTCGGCGATCTATTCGTACTATGACGCAGAACAGACAGAAAAGCTTCTGGAGATTTATTTAGAGAGAAAGCCTTCGGAAGAAGAATATTATTCCGTATTTGCAAATGCGGCCCTGGGCGGTTTCCTCTGGTGTTTGTGGGCTGTATACAAGGCAGCTTTAGGAGAGGAATTTGGAGAATATACTATCATCATGTACCGGTATGCAAAGGGCTATTATAAAAAATTAAAGGCTCTGTAGCAGGTATGAAAATTTACGGAAATTGTAATAAAATTGTTACCTTCCTTACAGATAATCTGTGCTATAATTAAAAGGATGAAAACCCGAAACAGACAAAGGGGCTTATATACAGAAGAATGAGGAGGAAAAGGCATGAAACGTAAGAAATGTCTGGCGGCTTTGACCGCAGCTGGCGTGATCAGCGCCATGGCCCTGGGAATGGCGGTTACATCCTATGCGGCAGACGGCTGGACCAAGACAAACGATCACTGGACCTATATTAACCAGGGAAAGACCCACACAGGCTGGCTTCAGACCAGCGAGGGTTATTACTATATGGATCTTTCTACCGGCTATATGACCACTGGTTTTAAGCAGATTGATGGAAAATGGTATTTCTTCCGTCCGGGCGGCCTGATGGCAAAGGGCTGGATCAATCCGGAATACGGCAAATGGTACTATATGCTGGAGGACGGCACCATGGTTACGGGTTGGCTGCGTATTGGCGATGATTACTATTTTATGCGCGGCGACGGCAGCATGGGAACCGGCTGGCGTGAGATGGACGGAGCCTGGTATTATTTCCAGGAAAACGGCAAGTGTGTTGTGAACGCATGGGCTCAGATTCAGGACAACTGGTATCTGTTCGGCACAGACGGAAAGATGATGACCGGCTGGGCAAAGGTAGACCAGGATTACTTCTATCTGAATACAGACGGACGTATGCTCATCGGCTGGCTCAGCGACAGCGAGGGCAGCAAGTATTATATGGATATGACAAACGGAAAGATGTCTGTAGGCTGGAAGCAGATCGACGGCAAGTGGTACTACTTCAACAGCAACGGTCACCTGATGACAGGCTGGATCCTGGTCGACAGCAAGTATTATTACTTAAATCCGGCAGACGGCGGCGTGATGACAGCAGGAACTACCTTAAATATCAACGGTACCTCCTACAATTTTGACGCATCCGGCGTATGCCAGAATGCAAACGGCGTATCTGCACAGACGCCGGCTGCAGGAAACCAGTCTTCCGGAGGCGGCGTAACCGGTGAAAACGGCGGCCCCGGCGTATCAAAAACTTCTGGCAGTTCCAGCTCATCTGGTCCAGGTTCCAGCAGCTCCGGAACCACCAGCTCCAGCGGTCCTTCCAGCAGCGGCTCTCTGGAAGCCGGACGCACAGATGGACCAGGCTGATAAGAGAAATCCGATATGGAAACATGTGACAAGGACAAGTTGATAAGGGGGGATGCTGCGGCGGGACTGGCTGACAGCATCCTCCGTTTTTGCTATCAGTACGATATAAGGAGAGGAAAATGAAAAAGAGACAGGAGATGAGAAAGCGCTGCCAGGCACTCGTCCTGGCTGGAATTCTGGGCGCAGGAACCCTTGGGTCTGCGTATACGGCCTACGCTGCAGGGCCGGGAGAAATGCCGGCGTCTGTTGGAGCGTCTGCTGCAGGAGGCCCGGGAGAAACAGGAGGATCCGGAGGAACCGGCAATGTGCCTTCTGCCTCCAGCACTTCTGAGAATGCAAAAGGAGCAGACCAGACCAATCCAAATGCATGGAAAAAGGTAAACGGCGTCTATCAGATGCCGGACGGAAGTGCCATTCAAAATGTGCTTGCCAGAGGAATTGACGTATCCAGATGGCAGGGGGAGATCAACTGGAGCCAGGTCGCAGCAGATGACGTGTCCTTCGTGATGCTGGGAACCCGTTCCAAGGGAGCGGTAGATCCCTATTTTCACCGGAATATCCAGCAGGCCAGCGCTGCCGGCGTGAAGGTGGGCGTGTATATTTACTCACTGGCTACAACGGTGGAAATGGCAGAGGCAGAGGCCGATTTTGTGCTGGATCTGATCCATGATTATCCTGTTTCTTATCCTGTAGCTTTCGATATGGAGGATTCTACTCAGGGAAACCTTTCAAAAGAGGAGCTGGCAGCGATCGCAAATGCGTTCTGCAAAAAGATATCCGATTCCGGATATTATCCGATTGTCTATGCAAATGAAAACTGGCTGAAAAATAAGCTGGATATGAGCCTGATGGATTATCCCGTATGGGTAGCCCGTTATTCTGCCCGTCCCAGCTACCAGAACCCTGTTATGTGGCAGGCGACCAGCACCGGTTCTGTAAAGGGAATCAATGGAAATGTGGATATTGATTTCCAGTTTAAGGATTTCTCCGGCCAGATTCCGGCCAATACCTGGCGTACCATTAACGGGAAACGGTATTATTACAGCAACTATGCCAAACAGAAAAACGCCTGGGCTCAGGATAGTTCAGACTGGTATTATATGGACAGCGAAGGCCTTGCGTCCACGGGCTGGATCACGGTATCCGGCAGCCGTTATTATCTGGACGAGACCACGGGAAAGATGCAGACTGGCTGGCGTCAGGATCAGGGAAAATGGTACTATCTGGGAAGCTCAGGAGCTGTTAAAAAAGGCTGGATAGAGGACAATGGAGCCTGGTATTATACAGACTCCAACGGTATCATGCAGACCGGCTGGCTGGATGCAGACGGAAAGCGGTATTATATGGAGTCTTCCGGAAAAATGGCGGTTGGATGGACAAACCAAAACGGCAAATGGTACTATCTGGACGCATCAGGTGCCCTGGCAAAGGGCTGGATCCAGGATAATGGCTCCTGGTATTGCTCAGATACAAACGGCGTGATGCAGACCGGCTGGCTGAGTGAAGGCGGAAAGCGGTATTATCTGAAGGGCTCCGGCGTGATGGCGACCGGCTGGCGTGAGATGGATGGAGCCTGGTATTATTTTGACGGAAGCGGAGCGATGACCACGGGCATGATCGAGGTAAACGGTCTCCATTATTATATGGATCCCTCCACAGGACGCATGGCTGCAGGACAGACGCTGGAGATCGGCGGCGCTGTTTATGAGGCAGCAGCAGACGGCCATCTGATTCCTCAGGGGCAGGAGGAAAGCGGTTCCACAAACCAGGAGAGCGCGTCCGACAGTGCAGGAACGGCTTCCGGCAGCTCCGGCACATCCTCTAACCCCATTATTATCCCGTCAAACGGAAGCGGAAACAGCTCTTCCTCCCAAAACGTTCCAGAGCCCTCAGCTCCTGTTACAGGAATCAACGGCGGCCCCGGTGTCAGCTCTGCTCCCTCCCAGGGGCAGGTAGCGGCGGGGGAGAAGCCGGGAGTGTAGAAGGCAGGTTATAAAAGGAGCACAGGAAAGAATAAGGCAGTACACAGGCCGGGAGCATGACTTCCGGCCTGCTTCTATTTTTGTATGGAACTGCATATAATAAATCAATCTACCAATCTGCCCGGAGGCCTGAATGTGAAGTGGAAACACAGGGTCCATCTGTTGTCGGCTGTTCTGTCCGCCGATTTTATCCTTCTGGCATATCTGATCTGCCTTTTGGCTGCTCCGGTTACGGTCAGGGAGGCATCAGCACCTGAGGGTACGTTTGAGCCGGAAAAATATCTCGCTCTTACTTTTGATGACGGCCCCCATCCCGTCCATACGCCGGTTCTTTTAGATGGTTTAAAGGAACGGGGAGTACCTGCTACCTTTTTTCTCATGGGAAGCTGTATACCGGGAAACGAGGCTCTGGTAAAACGGATGCAGGAAGAAGGCCACCTGATCGGAAATCACAGCTATAATCATGTGCGCCTTACAAAAGCGGGTCCTGCGGCTGTCTGTGAGGCGGTAGACCGCACCAGCGGGATGATCGAGGACATTACGGGCTCCCGACCTCAATATATGCGTCCGCCCTACGGAGACTGGAACGAGGAGCTGGAGTGTCAGTCCGGCATGACGACAGTCCTCTGGTCTGTGGATTCCCTGGACTGGAAGCTCAGAAACCAGAAGCGTATCGTAAAGAAGGTCTTGAAAGAAGCTGAGGATGGGGATATTATATTGATGCATGATATATTTGATACATCTGTGTCAGCGGCTCTGGAGCTGATCGATATCCTCCAGAGAGAAGGATATACCTTTGTTACAGCCGATGAACTGATGATTGACTGAAAGAGAGATAAAGATGAATTTGTTTGATTATATGAGAGAAAATACAATGGAAAAGGAAGCGCCTCTCGCTTCCCGTCTCCGCCCAAGGACGTTGGATGAGGTGGTGGGGCAGCAGCATATCATTGGAAAGGACAAGCTCCTTTACCGCGCCATCAAAGCGGACAAACTTGGATCTCTTATTTTCTACGGCCCGCCAGGAACCGGAAAAACCACGCTGGCAAAGGTCATTGCCAACACCACCAGCGCTGAATTTAAGCAGATCAACGCCACAGTGGCCGGAAAAAAGGATATGGAGGAGATTGTGGCCGCCGCAAAGGACAGCAGGGGAATGTACGGCAAAAGGACCATTTTGTTTGTAGACGAGATCCACCGCTTTAACAAGGGACAGCAGGATTATCTTCTTCCCTTTGTAGAGGACGGCACCTTGATCCTTATCGGCGCTACGACGGAAAATCCTTATTTCGAGGTCAACAGCGCTCTTATCTCCAGATCCCGCATTTTTGAGCTGAAGCCTCTGGAAACGCAGGATATTCTGGAACTGATCCAAAGGGCCATTACGGATGTGGAACGGGGGATGGGTACATATGATGCAGTGATCGAGCCGGATGCAGCCCGGTTCCTGGCAGATGCGGCCAATGGAGATGCCAGAGCTGCCTTAAATGCAGTCGAGCTGGGTGTACTTACTACAGACCGAAGCCCGGACGGGAAGATCCACATTGATCTGGCAGCGGCTCAGGAATGCATCCAAAAGCGGGCTGTGCGCTACGATAAGGACGGAGACAGCCATTATGATACCATTTCCGCTTTTATAAAAAGTATGAGGGGCTCTGATCCGGATGCAGCTGTGTACTATCTGGCGCGGATGATTTATGCAGGTGAAGATATTAAGTTTATTTCCCGCCGGATTATGATCTGCGCTGCAGAAGATGTGGGAAATGCGGATCCCCAGGCATTGACAGTAGCGGTAAGCGCCGCTCAGGCCGCAGAGCGCATCGGTCTGCCGGAGGCTCAGATCATCCTTTCGCAGGCTGTGACCTATGTGGCCTGTGCACCCAAGAGCAATGCGGCCTGCTGCGCTATTCAGGATGCCATGGAGGCGGTAAAGACGGAGCGTGCCATGCCTGTTCCCGTGCATCTTCAGGACAGGCATTATAAGGGCGCAGGAGCCTTAGGACATGGAGACGGCTATCTCTACGCCCATGATTATCCCAAGCATTATGTACGCCAGCAGTATCTGCCTGATGGCATGGAGGGCCGTATCTTTTACAGGCCGTCGGACAATGGATATGAAACACAGATGAAAGCCCATATGGAATGGCTTAAAAATTAAACTTTACAATCACAGGGGAGAGCGTTTATAATGTCTGTATAAGCAATCAGGGCGCTTTCCCCGCATATTCCAGGGGCTTTCTGTCTGAGATATCAGCGCCCGGACTCATTCACGGTCAGAACCGTTCCGGTTTTGTACCATTCCCACTTTTGATTACATTTAGATAATTCAGGATCAATACAACTGTTCGTAAAATTAAGGAGAATCATATGCGAGAAAAATTACAGACCCTTCCTTTAGCGGAGCTCAAGGAATTGGCGAAATCTCAGGGGCTTAAAGGCATCAGCACCCTCAGAAAAGCTGAGATCATAGAACTTTTGTGCCGGGAAAATGAGGCGGCCGCACAGTCTGAAGCTGTTTTGCAGCCGGATTCCGGTTCCAGTGAAGGCCGTGAGGCACAAAGCAGCCGTGAACCCCAAAGCAGCAAAGAAAACGGTGAGCCGCGGGACAGCGAAAAGTCACGGGACAGCGGAAAGCCGCGCGATGGACGCCCACAGCGTGACTCCTCACGTCAAACCCGTTTTGTCAGACAGCCCCGGACTTCATACGGGCAGCAAAATTCCAGAGAAGCTTCCAGGGATTCAGCAGAAAGCAGGGAGCCAAAGGAGAGCCGGGAATCCAGAGACAACAGGGAGTCAAGAGAGAGCCGGGAATCCAGGGAAACAGGAGACATTCGTGACACCAGAGAGACACGGGCAGACGTCCGCGAATCCCGTCCAGAGCCTCGCAGTGACACTTCCGGCATTGCCGGTCAGGATATGGCAGAGCTTGACAGCGGAATTGAGGCAAACGGTATTCTGGAAGTTATGCCGGATGGCTTTGGCTTTATCCGCTGCGAAAATTTCCTTCCGGGAGAAAATGACGTTTATGTGGCTCCTTCACAGATCCGCCGGTTCAATTTAAAAACAGGTGATATCATTGTAGGAAACAGAAGGATCAAAGCAGTAACGGAGAAATTCGCCGCTCTTCTTTATATCAAAACAGTGAACGGATATCCCTTAAGCGCCACAGAACGCCGCCCGAATTTTGAAGATCTTACTCCCATTTTCCCAAATGAGCGTCTTCATATGGAAACACGGGGAGAGCGTAACTCTGTAGCAATGCGTGTGCTGGATCTTTTATCGCCCATTGGAAAGGGTCAGAGAGGCATGATCGTTTCTCCGCCCAAGGCAGGAAAAACCACCCTTTTAAAGCAGGTCGCCAGAGCAATTACTGTAAATCATCCGGATATGCACCTGATGATCCTTTTGATTGATGAACGGCCAGAGGAGGTAACGGACATCCGAGAGGCGATCGTAGGGCCAAACGTAGAGGTTATCTATTCCACCTTTGACGAGCAGCCGGACCGTCATAAGCGTGTATCAGAAATGGTGATCGAAAGGGCAAAGCGCCTGGTAGAACACGGGAGAGATGTGATTATCCTTTTAGACAGCATTACCCGTCTTGCAAGGGCTTATAACCTTACCGTAGCTCCTAGCGGCCGTACCTTATCAGGAGGCCTTGACCCGGCTGCTCTTTATATGCCGAAGCGTTTCTTCGGAGCCGCCAGAAATATGCGGGAGGGCGGCAGCCTTACCATTCTGGCTACGGCTCTGGTAGATACAGGAAGCCGTATGGATGATGTAGTATATGAGGAATTTAAGGGAACCGGAAACATGGAGCTGGTTTTAGACCGCCGCCTGTCAGAAAAGCGGATTTTCCCGGCCATTGACATTTTAAAATCCGGTACCCGAAGGGATGACCTTCTTCTTAACCGGCAGGAAGCAGAGGCCGTAGACATAGTGCGGAAAGCCACCAATTCCCTGAAGCCTGATGAAGCCGTAGAGCGTATCCTGGATCTTTTCTCCAAAACAAGAAATAACTATGAATTCTGCGAAATGGTAAAGAAGATACGCCTGCTGTAAGGGAAGTTTTACTTGGCATCTACTTCCCTTTTTTTTCCTGGTGTAGTATAATCAAAAGCATAAAAATGCAGGTATTACGATGCATGGGAAATCAGGAGGGAGTATAGAAATGAAAGATTACATGAAGATCTATCAGGAATGGCTGTCCAATCCGTATTTTGATGAAGCCACCAAAGCCGAGTTAAAGGCCATTGAAGGCGATGAGAACGAGATCAAAGAGCGTTTTTATATGGATCTGGAGTTCGGAACCGCAGGCCTTAGGGGGATCATCGGAGCAGGAATCAACCGTATGAATATTTATGTAGTAAGACGGGCCACACAGGGACTGGCAAACTACATTATCAAGCAGGGCGCTGCAGACAAGGGCGTAGCCATTGCCTATGACTCCCGCAATATGTCTCCTGAATTTGCCATGGAGGCGGCTATGACTCTGGCAGCCAACGGAATCAAGGCATACAAGTTTGAATCCCTGCGCCCCACACCGGAGCTGTCCTTTGCTGTCCGCGAGCTGGGCTGCGTGGCAGGCATCAACATCACTGCCAGCCATAATCCGCCGGAGTACAACGGCTACAAGGTATACTGGGAGGACGGCGCACAGTTTACACCGCCTCACGACAAGGGCGTGACAGAGGAGGTTCTTGCCATCGAGGATCTGTCCAGCGTAAAGACCACAGACGAGGCTTCTGCCATCGCAGCGGGCAAGTATGAGGTTATCGGAAAAGAGATCGATGACAAGTACATCGCTCAGGTAAAGGCTCAGGTTGTAAACCAGAAGGCCATTGATGAGATGCAGGATCAGATCCGCATTGTATATACCCCTCTTCACGGCACTGGAAATATTCCTGCCAGAAGAGTGATGAAGGAGATCGGCTTTACTCACGTATATGTAGTTCCCGAGCAGGAGCTTCCGGACGGAAATTTCCCTACTGTAAGCTACCCAAACCCTGAGGCCAAAGAAGCCTTTGAACTGGGCTTAAAGCTGGCTAAGGAAAAGGACGCCGACCTTGTACTTGCCACAGACCCGGATGCCGACCGCCTGGGCGTATATGTAAAGGATGCAAAGTCCGGCGAATACATTCCTCTGACCGGAAATATGTCCGGTTCCCTGCTGTGCGAATATGTATTAAGCCAGAAGCAGGCTGAGGGCAAAATCCCGGCAGACGGACAGGTTGTAAAGTCCATCGTATCCACCAATCTGATCGACGCGGTAGCCAAAGCCTACGGTGCAGAGCTGATCGAGGTGCTTACAGGCTTTAAGTGGATCGGAAAGCAGATCCTTAAAAATGAAACCACAGGAACAGGAACCTATCTCTTTGGCATGGAAGAGAGCTATGGCTGCCTGATCGGCACCTATGCCCGTGATAAGGACGCTATTTCCGCTACGGCCGCTCTCTGCGAGGCAGCTGCCTACTATAAGCAGAAGGGAATGACCCTGTGGGATGCCATGGTAGCCATGTATGAGAAATACGGCTATTACAAGGATTCTGTCAAGTCTATCGGTTTATCCGGCATCGAAGGTCTGGCAAAGATCCAGTCCATCATGGAAACTCTGAGAAATAATACCCCTGCAGAGGTAGGAGGTTACAAGGTAGTATCAGCAAGAGACTACAAGCTGGATACGATCAGGGACATGGAGACAGGAGCGGTAAAGCCAACCGGACTTCCGGCCTCCAATGTACTGTACTATGACCTGGAGGACGGCGCATGGATCTGCGTAAGACCTTCCGGTACAGAGCCGAAGATCAAGTTCTACTTTGGCGTAAAGGGAACCTCCTTAGAGGATGCAGACCAGAAGGAAGCAGACCTTGGAGCAGCTGTTATGGCTATGGTAGATAAGATGATGTGATATAAAAGCAGTATAAAGATCAGCCGCCGGGCAGTGTGTACTGTCCGGCGGCTGATCGATGTTTATTTGTGAAGCTGTTTTTCTGCAATCTCCCGCAGTTCTTTAAATGCGGTTTCGAACCGTGTGGAACGGGCTCCCGGATTACGCTTCAGGATCCCTCTCTGGTATAAATCTATGTGGAGGGCCATATGCTGTCTCTGATGCGCCAGCTCAGACATCCTCCTGGTAAGAGAGCGGATCTGCTCTTCTTTGGAAGTCCTGTAAAGTGCAGCCTCGGCTTTTGCGGCAGCCAGCTTATGGGAAGCCTCTTCCTGGATATTGGCAAGTTTCTGGTTTGTTTCTGCTTTGAGCAGGGCTAACTGCACCTGTATATCTTCCAGTTCTGCCAGAATATGGGTCATGGAATCCAGTACCTTTGCCAGATTGAGGGCAGCCTGTACTGATTGTACGGTATCAAGGATGAAAAATACGGATATAAACAGAACCCAGAGCAAAAGCAGAGCTTGTGAGGTGTTTACGATCCAGAATTCCACCGGCTTATGGATTACCTCTGTCAGAAGCAGGGTAAGAACCCCCCAGGCAATAGAAGAAGAAAGGCAGATATATCCGTGTAAATTAAAAGCCTGGCTGCTGTAGTCCCAGTAGCGTACCCGGAACAGCTGTTCCATGCACCAGCCGGTTATATATTCAAGAGCAGTAGAAGCGGTCATGCCGGCCAGAAAGACCAAAAGGAGATGTTCTCTCAGAGGGAGGGATACCCACAGCATCATCACAGCTCCCGTACCATACAGAGGGAGCAGAGGCAGCCGCAGAAATCCCCGGTTTACAGGACGCCTTTCTTTTAGAGAAACATAGGATGATTCAAAGATCCACCCTAAAAAACAGTATAGATAGAAAATAAACAGCCATTGATACCAGGTGTATTGATACATATAATTATCCTCCATTAATGGTTGTATTATATTACCAGGTTACTACCCGGTCAATCACCTTTTGCTGTTCCTGTGAGGAACGGGTCAGATAGATGCGCGTGGTTTCGATGCTGTCATGTCCCATAAGGTCTGCCAGCAGGGAAATATCATTGAATTTTTCAAGAAAATTTTTTGCATACCGATGGCGGAAGGAATGGGGATATACCGTTTCAGGCCGGATCCGGTATCGTTTTGCAAGCACTTTAAGCTGTAAGCCGATCCCTCTGGGAGTAATGGGCTTTCCACAGCGGCTGGTAAATATATATCCGGATGACAGTTCTCTCTGTTTTAGCCACACAGCCATTTCCCTGCAAAGCTGTTTGGGAAAATAAATACGGCGCATTTTTCCCCCTTTCGTGTACAGATCCATACAGCCTACGGCAATGTGTTCTGCCTTGATCTGAACCAATTCGCTTACTCTGGCTCCTGTAGCACCCAGAAACCGCACTACAAAGTACCAGAACAGATCCTGATCCTTCAAAAGTCCCTTTTTCAGTTTTTCATAATCCCGTTTTGAGATTATATTGTTGAGAAATGGTTTCTGCTGGCACCGCACAGGAGGAAGCCGGAAATCCTCCGGAATTCCACTGTTTTTTTGGTACTTCACATATTGGTTGATCCCATAGATCCGTGTATTTACTGTTGCAGGCCGGTATTTTTTCAAAAGCTCTCTTTTATAGTCCTGTAATTCGTCTACGGTCAGCTCCTGATGATTTTTATAAAATTCCCGCACAGACGCCGCATATACCCTTACCGTATTTTCCGACGCTCCATTTTCTGAAAGCATGCTTTTAAATTCCGCGATCCAATCCTCCGGGAGCAGGGAGTTTCCATTGTTTACATTCATCCCATATGTCTCCTTTCACCAGTCTACTACCTTATTTACGATCCTGTATTGCTCTGCACTGCTTCTGCGCAGATAAATCCGCGTAGTTTCAATGCTCTCATGTCCCAAAAGATCTGCCAGCAGAGAAATATCCCCGCAGGCTTCAATAAAGTTTTTGGCGAACCGGTGGCGGAAAGAGTGGGGGTACATTACCTCCGGATCCAATCCATACCGTGCGGCAAAGGTTTTCAACCGCGAGCGTATGCCGGAGGGAGTAATAGGAGCTCCAAAGCGGTTTAAAAACAGGGCTCCATCTGTACGGGCTGTAAAGTCATCCCATTTAAAAAAGGCTTTTCGAAGATTTGAAGGAATATAAATCCTCCTCATCTTATCCCCTTTGGAATACAGATCCTTAAAACCGCAGTGTACATCCCCTACCTGAAAGGTTACAAGCTCGCTGACCCTGACTCCGGTAGCTGCCATAAGACGAACGAGGAAATAATAGACCATTTCCTCATCCTCTAAAAGCCTCTGTTTCAGATATTCATAATCGGCCTGACTGATAATCTTATCCAGCCAGGTTTTCTGCTGGATCCGTATCATGGGGGCAGGAGAAGACCGGAGCTTTTTATCTTCTATAAAACAGTTTATTGCCCTGAGTCTTAAGTTTACAGTCTGGGGCTTATAATGCTCAAGCAGATAAACCTTGTAAAGCTGCAGATTTCTGGAAGTAAGCTGGGGATAGAGCCTGTAAAACTGCTCCACAGCATAGCGGTAAACGCAGATGGTGTTATCGGACATATTTTTCTCCTGAAGGTGCTCCAGGAAAACCTCCAATCCCCGGACAGATGATGATTTTGTAATCGCATTCATAATGAATCCTCCTTTTTTCATCCATCCTAGACCGATTTTTTAGAAAATGTAAGTGTGGGGGCTGGATAGCTACCAGGTTACGATAGAATCAATGATCTCACGCTGTTCCTGGGAAGATTTTGTCAGATAGATCCGCGTGGTTTCAATACTTTCATGTCCCATCAGATCCGCAAGCAGAGCAATATCATTGCAGCGGGCCAGGAAATTTTTAGCGAACCGGTGGCGGAAGGAGTGTGGATATACTGTTTCCTCCGGAATACCATACTGTCTGGCACGGAGCTTAAGCTGGCTGTTGATCCAGCGGGGAGAAACGGCTCCGCCTTTTCGGTTGCGGAACAGAAAACCGGATCCCATGTTCTGCGAGTCCATCCACCCGGAAGCTTCTGAACAGAGATAGTCGGGGAAATAAATCCTGCGCACCTTTCCGCCTTTTGTATACAGATCCATATATCCAAGCTGTATATGCTCCCGTTTGATCTGGATCAGTTCACTGACTCTGGCTCCAGTACAGGCCAGGAACCGCACTGCAAAATACCATTTCATATCCTGATCTTTTTTCAGATTGTCTCTAAGCTTTTCATAATCCTTTTCTGAAATAATATTATCCAGAAATGGAGGATTCTGGCTGCGGATTACGCCAAGGCGGAAATTTTTTTCCGGAAGTGCCCATTTCCCACTTGTTTCATAAGAGTTTTTACACTCAGAACAGTAAGCCAGAAAGCGGTTTATACCATAGATCCGGCTGTTTACGGTAGAAATTTTATAGCGCTCCATCAGATACCGTCTGAATGCATCCAGATTCTCTGCGCTGATTTCTCCATAGAGCCTGAAAAAGAGCCGGAGAGCAGCCAGACAGCTGTCAACGGTGTGTTCTGATGCCCCATGCTCCTTCAGATACAGGATAAATTCCTCCTCCGGTTCCTTCGGCTTTTTTCGTTGTCCCATGATACATCCCGCCTCCTACCAGTTTACGACCTGATTGAAAATCCGCGCCTGCTCAGTGCTGGTTCGCCGCAGATAAATTCGGGTAGTTTCAATGCTTTCATGTCCAAGAAGATCGGATAAAAAAGAAATATCTCCGCCGCTTTCAATAAAATTTTTGGCAAACCTGTGGCGCAGTGAATGGGGATATACAACTCTTGGGTCAAGTCCATAGCGGCATCCAAGTACCTTTAACTGTTTGCGTACTCCTGAGACAGACATACGGCATCCGCTGTGATTCAAAAAAAGAGGCCCCTTTTTTCGACCTTCATTGGAAAGCCAGTCCTTCAGCCTGCTTTGCAGTCCTGACGGAATATATACACGCCTTATTTTATTGCCTTTTGAAATGATGTTCCGGTATCCGTGGGAGACGTCTTCGCAGTTAAATTCCACCAGTTCGCTGACCCGTACGCCTGTGGCTGCGATCAGACGCACGATATAGTAAAAGGTCAATTGTTCATCCTCCAGAAGCCGTTGCTTCAGATACTCATAGTCCCCCTGGCTGATCACATATTCGGTATATTTTTTTTGTTGAATTTTTAAAAGCCGCGTATTCATATTTTCTTTTTGCTGGAATCTGAGAAATGAATTCAGAGCACGTATTCTGGCATTTACAGTCTGCGGACAGTAGTGATCGATAAGATAGGCTTTGTAAAGGCTGATATGTTCCGGGGTGATCTCGCCGTACCGTTCAAGAAAATCCTTGGCTCCGAACATGTAAGAGGAAATCGTATTTGGGGACATATCACGGTTTTGAAGAAAGATTTGAAAGGCGGTCAGCGTTTCCGCCATGGCGTCTTTCCCTGTGACATTAGATGGCAGCTGTTTCATGCTGTGCCTCCTTAAAATAAATTTTGAAAATGATAATATCACAGATACAATTGAAAATGAAATAGTCAAATTGTTAATAAAGTACAAAAAATATATAAAAATAGTATATTTGTCATCTGTTTTATGAAAATTTAACAAAGATAGACAAAAATAAATAAAACTGTCATCTTATGTGCCTGAAAAAAGGCATGAGAACGATTCGCCCATGCCTTTCTATTTTGTCGGTATTTGATTTTGTTTTATTCAGCTGTCTCAGGAGCAGCTGCATCCTGCTGCCATACACCGTTTTCATCTACATAGAAGCCGTCCGGCGTAGTAGTATCCTTTAACATCCAGCCGTCCTCGTTGAGATAATACCATTTTCCGTCCGGATCCTGTTTCCAGCTGTTGGTGAGATAAGAGCCGTCAGACTGCCTGAATTTCCAGCCGATATCGACAGGCTCCCAGCCGGTTGCGACGCCGGGCCCCAGATTTACGGTTTCTTTTACAACCGTAGAAGCATTCCCGTCCCATACGCCGTTTTCATCTACATGATATCCGTCCGGAGTATCTGTATTTACAGCCATCAGGGCCGCCATATTGAAGTAATAGTATTTTCCGTCTGTATCCTGGAACCAGGAGTTTGCCAGATAATAGCCGTTCTTCTGGATGTAGCGCCAGCCGTCCGTATCCTGGAACCAACCTGGCATATAGGACACGCGCTTGCCTTCCGGCGTTACATAATGGCCGTCCGGCGTAACGGTATCCTTAAGCATTACTCCGCGTTCATCCATGTAATACTGCTCATCTTCCAGAGTAAGCCAGCCATTTGTAATATAGGTTCCATCGGGCTTTAAGTATTTTTTCGAGCCGTCTGCTTCTGTCTGCCATCCGGGAGTAACCGTACCATTGTAAGCGCCGGCATCGGAACCGTCTACATTGATGAGGTATTTGCGTACCTCCGGCGGGAGAGAAGAGGTGTCAGTGCCGTTGGGAAGATGGACTACATTGATATAGCGTTTATCCGTATCCAGATTTTTATTATTAGTTTTAAGGATGATCTGGAGCACCGGCTGAGTGCCTTCCGGCAGACTTCCCCAGTTTTCAGGAATCGCCCAGACTCCATCGGTATTTACCAGATCCGGCACAGTACCCCATGGTCTTGCATAGGTCATGGGGTCAAAGGTATAGGCATAATCATAGCCTCTGTTTAAGATCACATTGCTTTCAGTAATGGTATTTCCGCCTACAAGAATTGCAAAATAATTTCCATTTCCGCAGTCAATGGGACGCCATTCAAAGAGATAAGCGCCGCAGTTTTCCATAGATGTACTGGAAAGGGATGTATTTACGGCAGCAAAAGCCGGAAGAGAAGAGGACGCAGCCATCACAGCGGCGAGTCCAAAGCATAATAAACGTTTTCTGATCATGACGAGCCTCCTTTTTGTATCATTTTGAAGGGTATATTGAAATATAAAAAGAAGCGCTACAGCTAACATATCTCTATATCAGCTATAACGCTTCCCCCTTATGTCATATTAAATCTGACTGAATGTTGATCCGAAGATTAGTCCTCAACGTAGATAGCAACAATGCTGTTCTCGCCGTTAGCCTTCTTCTCGGTTACATAGTAGTAATCGCTACCGTCCTTGTTCTTGCCCTTGCCATCAACGATCTTACCAGAGGTATTTACAAGGATGTACTCTTTCTTGTCGCCCTTAGCGTCCTTATCCTTGTATGTGATGGAGTAAGCCTCAGACAGATCCTCAGCCTTCTTGGTATTGCCATTTCCGATATTTACAGCGTCGTTACCATTCTTGCCGTCTAACTCATCCTTAACCTGTACGCCGTCAGCGTTCATAAATTCTTTAGCGTCATCCAGCTTGCGGTAGGTAGTATACTTAACCTTATCACCCTCATAGTGACTTGTCTTCTCAACAACGATGTACTTGTCATCGGAATCAGCCTTTAACAGCATACCGGACTGGTACAGCTTGTCATCTTCCTCACCGGTTACACCAGCACCCTTGTGGCCGCCGGACTTCTCGAAGTAGAAGTTGTGGTTCTCACCGTCAATCTCAACGTTGGTCTTGTTGGTTCTCATAGCGCCGTCGTCTCCGTCACCGAAGTAGAAGCACTTGTAGCCGTTTGGCTCGTAGAACTCAGCTGCATGATCAAGGAAGTCATCCTCGTTATCGAAGTTGTAGGTATCATGATCATCAGCGTATACACTCAGGCTCTGATTAGCTTCATCTTCCTTGATGAACTTCAGACCGTTCAGCATACGGCCGTCATCACGGAATGCATACTTCTTGCCCTTGATGGTCTTGAACTCGCCTGCGTACAGGTTGCCGCTGCCATCTGCATAGTACCAGAAGTCCTCGTCATCATTGTACTTATCTTCGTTCAGGTACTCAGCAGGAACTACCTTGAACCAGCCCTTGCTTACGCGGGCACCATCTTCAACACTATTGAAGTACTTCCAGGACTCGGTATACTTGGAATCGAATGCCTTACCGGTAATTACCTCTGCAGAAGAAGCTACATTGGAAGTGAATGCGTTAGGATTGGTACCCAGATCATCCTCATCCAGAGACCACTCAGCTACCATTGCGCCGTACTGGTCGAAAGCGTACTTCTTACCATTGATAGTCTTATCCTTGGTTCTGTCGCCGTCCTCAGCGAAGATCTTCTTACCATTGGATTTGAAGTAGAACCAACGTGTCTGATCCTCATCATCGTTGAATGCAGCAGCGGTGTACTTGTAGTCATCGTTGGTTGCTTCATCGTATGTGATATCCAGCTGTAACCAGCCAGTGGTCATTGCACCGTCATCTTCGCCGCCGAAGTAGTAAACGCCTTCCTTGAAGCCGTCACTGTCTGTATCGTCAACGCGCTCTGCGCTGTCCTCGTCAACCCAGCCGTACAGCATCTTGCCTTCGTCATCGAAAGCGTACTTCTTACCATTGATGGTCTTTAAGGAAACCTTATCGTTGTCACCATTGGTTAAAGCCTTGCCGTTTGCCTGGAAGTAATACCAGTAGTGCTCTGGCTCGTCATCCTCGCCAGCATCCTCATTCTCAATAGCAACCCACTGGTTGGAAGCCATTACACCGTTGATATCTACGTAGTAGTAGTTATCGCCGTCCTCGATGAGCTGATCGATTGCCATCTCACCGTCGCTGTCTAAGTAATACCAGTTGTTTCCGGACTTCTTCCAGGAATCGGTTGCTCTCTCGCCGTCACGGTTGTAGTATACCCATGTTCCGTCTTCCTCTGCCCAGCCTGTAGCTGCGAAAGAAGTCATGGAAGCGCCGATAGCGAGAAGTGCTGCTGTTGAAAGTACAGCAACTAACTTTGTCTGCTTCTTCATAATGAATGCACTCTCCTTTTTGTTTTTGAAATACTTTTTGAAATTCCTTAATTGCATTACGAGTAGATTATACTTCCGATAAGGAAAATTATCAATACTTTTTTTGCATTTTTTGCAAAAACTACTTATTTTTAGGAATATTGACATTTCCCGGATGAATAACCAGCTCCATCACATGACATAGTATATTATAAATTCCGAAAAAAAGCCATAACTTTTACCTGTGCATTTTCTTACGTAATTATTACAAAAGTATTGAATAAGTGTATTATTGTATTTATCTGTGTACATGGATGTAAATTTAATGAAAAGAAAACGGTTTCCGTTGCTCTTGCGTCTTAAATAGCCGGATGCTATAATCAAAACAGGAGTGCGTGGGAAAGGACGGAATGAATTTTTATGAGTTTAGGACAAAGCCGAAAGTGAAGTGTGATGATAATGGCATTGAATTAAGGATTGCAGATCGATTTTATCCATCTTCTAAAATATGTCATTGTTGTGGTTCTATAAAAAAGGACTTAAAACTTTCAGACAGGATCTACAAATGCAGTTGTGGTTATGTAGAGGATAGAGATCTTAATGCGAGTCTTAATTTAAGAGATGCAGTAGCTTACAAAATTGCATGATCAGGCAAGTGTAAGTATGTACCGAAGGCTATTTCGGGAATTGACGACTGTGGAGTGTACAAGAACCTGTTAGTAGCAAGTTGCCAGCAACTGCCAACGCATACACAATGAAGCAGTAAAAAGTATCCGTGAGGACTTTAATTTCTCGATGTGTTTGAGTATAGTTGAACACATTTTGAGTGGCAGGTGGCGAAGATGTGTACGTACAGCCAGTTTATGTTGGACAGGGGAGAGAAAAAAGGTCTTGAAACCGGTAAATACAAAACCTACTACGATCTCATTTCTGATGGGACTTTGACCTTAAAACAGGCAGCCGAAAAGTGCAGTCTGTCCCCGGATGAATTTCAGAAGAAGCTGATTGAGTTAAAAATCATAGAAGGATGATGCATTGACATGTATATTGGAGAGGTTTTAAAACAGGTCCGGCGCATGCAGCAGGATGTATTTTCTGCTGCGTCTGCCGGGCTTTTTTATTGCATTTTCTAATTGACAGAATCTGACAATAGATATACTATATCATTATGAAACGTCAGTTTTCAGACGATTATCAGAAAGGAGAAGAGTTATGAAACGTTTCACAAAAACAATGGCTGCTTTGGGGTTAGCAGCAGTGATGGGAGCCGGATCTGCTTTTATAAGTCTGGCAGATGTAACAACTTCTGTAAATCCGGTGGCTACTTCCAGAAAATCAGGATGGGTGGATGTACAGAATCACTGGTATTATTTTGATGCAAACGGAAATCCTGTGAAAAACCAGTGGATTCAGGACGGAAATAACCGCTACTGGATGCAGGAAGATGGAGAAATGGCAAAGCAGGAGTGGATTTATACGGAAGGGCAGTGGTACTGGGTGAATGCTCAGGGAGCTCAGGCCAGCAATATCTGGGTTGAGGACGGCGGCTCCTGGTATTATATGGGAGGCGACGGACGGATGATGACCAACACCTGGCTGGATTATGCAGGAAAATGGTATTATCTCACAGAAACCGGCGCTGCTGCCAGAGGATGGAAAGAACTGGGAGAAAAATGGTATTTCTTTAATGATTCCGACTGCAGTATGGCAAAAGATACCATGGTCGGCCAGTACCGTGTAGATGTAAACGGTGTATATATTCCTTAGTATAAAAAAGAACCGCAGGATCCATTTTCACAGATCTGCGGTTCTTATTATATCCGTTGATACAGAAATGATATCTCAGGACGTTATCAGCGAAAAGCCTGATTACTTCAGAGTAACCTTTGCTCCCTCTGCCTCTAACTTTGTCTTGATATCCTCTGCCTCTTCCTTGGAAGCGCCCTGCTTTAATACCTTTGGTGCGCCGTCAACTACGTCCTTAGCTTCCTTCAGGCCAAGACCGGTAGCTTCACGAACAACCTTGATAACCTTAACCTTGTTAGGACCAACCTCAGTCAGCTCTACGTCGAACTCAGTCTTCTCCTCAGCTGCTGCTGCGCCAGCACCTGCTGCTGCAACTACAACGCCTGCTGCTGCAGATACGCCAAACTCTTCCTCACATGCCTTTACTAACTCGTTCAGTTCTAATACGGATAATTCCTTGATAGCTTCGATAAACTCAGCGGTTGTTAACTTTGCCATTTTAATTTCCTCCTGTTTATTATTTACTTTCGATAATATGGTCTTTCATCTTATGCGGCCCATGCCGGTCTAAGCGGCTGCGGGCGGCCAAATTTTGCATTGAAGCTTATGCTTCTGCTGCGCCACCGTTCTTTTCTGCGATCTGGTTGAGAACGCGTGCCAGATTGGTGATTGGGGACTGGATGCTTCCAAGCAGCTTGCCAAGAAGTACCTCTCTGGATGGGATTGTAGCGATCACCTGAGTACCAGCCTGATCGTAGTAGGTTCCTTCTACTACGGAGCCCTTCAGTTCCAGATTTGGAGCTGTCTTTGCGAACTCAGCAAGGATTCTTGCAGGTGCAGTAGCATCATCCTTGGATACTGCAAGAGCAGTAGGTCCTTCCAGATGCGGATCCAGAGCTGCGAACTCTGTTCCTTCTGCGGCACGCTTGATCAGGGTATTCTTGTATACCTTGTAAGACACGCCAGCTTCTCTTAACTGCTTACGCAGTCTTGTATCCTGCTCAACTGTCAGGCCGCGGTAGTCAACAACAACTGCGCCGCATGCGCCGTCCAGCATAGCCTTGATCTCGTCAACGATTGGCTGCTTTAATTCAACTTTTGCCATGAATGGTTTACCTCCTTATAGTATTTGTGCATTGAAAACCATAGCATGGGAACGGATATAAAAAACCTCCCTGCCGCATGGACAGAGAGGACGCAAAATCTCGATCAGAGTTTTGTATGTTCCTCGGCAGGCGTTAAACTTACACCTTACGGTACCTGCTGTCTTCGGGCATTCAACACTTGTACTAAGATAGCACATTTATTTTAAAATGTCAACTTATTTTTCAAGAAAATATAAAACAGCGGACCCGCAAAAATGCGCTGTCCGCTGTGATTCTATATTCTGGACTCCAAATTAGTTGGAAAGCTTTGCTACGTTCAGCTTTACGCCAGGACCCATAGTAGAGGTAAGAGCTACGCTCTTTAAGTATGCGCCCTTTACAGTGCTTGGCTTTGCCTTTAAGATAGCGTCCATAAGCGTCTGGAAGTTGTCCGCTAACTGCTCCTCGGTGAAGGAAGCTTTTCCTACTGGCACATGGATAATGTTTGTCTTGTCAAGTCTGTATTCGATCTTACCAGCTTTGATATCGTTGATAGCCTTGGTTACGTCCATGGTTACGGTACCAGCCTTTGGGTTTGGCATTAAGCCCTTGGGTCCAAGTACACGGCCCAGACGACCAACAACGCCCATCATGTCAGGAGTTGCTACTACAACGTCGAAATCCAGCCATCCTTCGTTCTGGATCTTCGGGATCAGCTCCTCAGCTCCTACAAAGTCAGCTCCTGCTGCCTGTGCCTCGTCAGCCTTTGGTCCCTTTGCGAATACCAGAATACGAACGGTCTTACCGGTTCCGTGAGGAAGTACAACAGCGCCGCGGATCTGCTGATCAGCGTGACGTCCGTCACATCCTGTTCTGATATGAAGCTCTACAGTCTCGTCAAATTTTGCAGAAGCGTTCTTCTTAACGATAGAGATAGCGTCTGCTACGTCATAAAGTGCAGCGCGGTCTACGTTCTTCATAGCCTCTGCATATCTTTTTCCTGATTTCATTTAAAATAACCTCCTAGTGGTATTGACGGGGAATCTCCCTCCCACGTTCTCTGTTGCAAATACAACGGGTATTCCTGATTACTCCTCGATGGTAACGCCCATACTTCTTGCAGTACCGGCTACCATGCTCATAGCTGCTTCCAGGCTTGCTGCGTTTAAGTCTGGCATCTTTGTCTCTGCGATCTTCTGCAGATCAGCCTTCTTTAATACGGCAACCTTGGTCTTGTTAGGAACGCCGGAACCGCTCTTAATGCTGCAGGCCTTCTTGATCAGAACTGCTGCAGGCGGAGTCTTTGTGATGAAGCTGAAGCTTCTGTCAGCGTATACGGTAATAACTACAGGGATGATCATGTCGCCCTGATCTGCTGTTCTAGCATTGAACTCCTTGGTGAACTGTACGATGTTTACACCGTGCTGACCAAGAGCCGGACCAACTGGCGGAGCTGGTGTAGCCTTGCCTGCTGGAATCTGTAATTTGATATATCCTGTTACTTTCTTTGCCATCTTAGGCACCTCCTAAAATCATGTGGTATTGTCGGGAATGTCCCTCCCACCAGCCTTCGCACCCGCAAAAGCTGATCTTTTTGTCTGTTCCACAGATCTGCTTACATCTTCTTGACTTCAGCAAATCCCAGCTCGACCGGTGTCTCGCGGCCGAACATTTCTACATTGATGGTGATGGTCTGTTTACTGTCATTGACAGCCTTAATGGCGCCTACAGTATCCTTCCATGCACCGGAGATAACGGTTATCATATCTCCCACTTCAAAATCGACTAAGACATCTGTCTTTACGAAGCCCAGACTTGCCATCTCTTCTTCTGTCAGAGGAACCGGTTTGGAGCCCGGACCAACAAAGCCTGTAACGCCTCGGGTATTGCGTACTACGTACCATGTGTCATCATTCATGACCATGTTGATCAGTACATAACCCGGGAACATCTTTTTGTCGGCTTTCTTCTCCACGCCGTTTTTCAGCTCTACTACAGGGAGCATGGGCACAGACACTTCAAGGATCTGATCCTGAAGATTTCTGTTTTCAATGGTCTTCTCGATATCGACTTTGACTTTGTTCTCATAACCTGAGTAGGTATGGACTACATACCAATGTGCTTCTGACATACAATCACCCTCGCCTTTGAATTAAAGAATAAAACTTAAACCGAATTTCATAACCATGTCCAGTACGCCGATCAGTACACCGATGAAAATGGACATGATCACCACTGCAACTGTCTGCTTGGCTACGGTTTCCTTATCAGCAAAGACGATCTTTTTGTACTCTTTTTTCAGGCCCTTGAAAAAGCTTGGCTTTTTCTCGTGCTTAGCCGTTTTCTTGTCAGCCCTGGCCGCTTTTTCGGTGGTTTCTACAGCAGTATTCACTGTATTTTCTTCCATAATTTCACGTCCTTTACTGAACAGGATTACTTTGTTTCCTTGTGTAACGTATGTCTCTTGCAGAATCTGCAGTACTTCTTGGTCTCCATGCGGTCCGGATGAGTCTTCTTATCCTTCGTCATGTTGTAGTTACGCTGCTTGCATTCTGTACATGCCAGTGTGATCTTTGTGCGCACGACTTCCACCTCCATTTAATTTATCGTAAATCATTGAGTTGCTTCAGGTCTTAATTTTGAGCATAAAAAAAAGACCTGTCTTCCATTCGCCCGTATAATATAACACAAAAATCCGGCGTTCGTCAAGAGGAAGGACGGTCTTTTTTATGAAGAGTTTTTAACGGCCTGAGCCGATACAGATGACCGCAGGGATAATCCGCTCTGCCCCGGCATTCTTTAAGGCTCTGGAGCAGGCTTCCATGGTGCTTCCGGTGGTGTAGATATCATCCACCAGAAGTACGGTGCGTATTCCGGACGGGAGCCTGCCGCATACAAAGGCCTGTTCCAGATTTTTGAGGCGTGCTCCCGCATCCAGTTCCTTTTGGGGCAGAGTCTTTTTTGTACGTTTCAGAAATTCAGTTCTCATGGGAATCCCGGTCTTTGCTGAAAGGCGGATCCCCAGCTCCTGAGCCTGATTAAATCCCCGCTTTTTCAGGCGGCTTTTATGGACGGGCACAGGGATAATGCAGTCAGGAGAAAGGCGGCGGATCGCCGGGCCAAAGCGCCGGAACATGGCCTCGGAATAAAAATCCAGATATTCCCTGCGTCCGTGGTATTTGATCAGGGCCATGGAACGGCTGGCTGTATCATTGTAATTGATCAACGCCATCCCTGAATCAAAGGAATGGGGATGTCTGGTACAGTCAAAGCAGTATTCGGCCTCAGGGCTTATAATCTCTTTGCCGCAGCATTTGCACACAGGACGGCGGACAAAGGCCAGCTTTTCCATACAGTCCGGGCAGATCAGATTTCCTTTCGGCATGACAATTTCAGAGCACACAGGGCACCGGCGGGGATAGAGAAGATCCAGAAAGCCGGCATACAGACGGGACAGGGGCATTATTGGGTGCATGATTCCTCCTTATAGATTTCTTCGATTCGCACCTTTAAGCCGGAACAGCGTTCCTGTTCCATTGCATTTGAGGCCATGGTATAAAATGCATCGGGCCGTCCTACCAGACAGACACAGGAACGGGCTCTGGTGACGGCGGTATAGAGGAGATTTCGGGTCATAAGCATCCGAGGGCCGGAATACATGGGGATAATGACAGCCGGATACTCGCTTCCCTGGGATTTGTGGATGGTAATGGCGTAGGCTAATTCCAGCTCCTCCAGCTGCTTAAAGCTGTATTCCACCAGTTTCCCTTCGTCAAATTCCACGGTAAGGAGCTCTGCATACTCGTTGATTTCCCGTATCACACCCATATCGCCGTTGAAAACGCCGGAGCCCTTGTCAATAGGGATACCATAGCGGCTGCGGATTTCCCACTCCAGCTGATAGTTGTTGCGGATCTGCATGACCTTGTCTCCGGTGCGGTAAATAATCCCTCCGGCCTCTTTTTCCTTTTTCTCCGGCGAAGGGGGATTCAAATGGTTCTGCAGGATCTGGTTCAGCCGTTCTACCCCCAGAGCGCCTTTCCGCATAGGCGTCATGACCTGAATTTCATTTTCCTGTGCCTGGACGTAGCCGGGAAGCTTTTTCTGAATCAGAGTAATGGCGGCACTTATGACAGCATCAGGATTGTCGCGGCGGATGAAAAGAAAATCCCGGCTTCGCTTGGACAGATCTACCGTCTCGCCTTCGTTGATGCGGTGAGCATTTACAATGATATCGCTCTGAGCTGCCTGACGGAAGATACGCGTCAGCTTTACTACATTAAAACAGCCGGAGCCTATGATATCTTTTAAAACATTTCCGGGGCCTACGCTGGGGAGCTGATCCACATCACCTACCAGAATCAGCCGGGTTCCCACGTTGACAGCTCTCAGAAGAGAGTGCATCAGGCTGATATCCACCATAGACATTTCATCAATAATGATCACGTCTGCATCCAGGGGATTCTCTTCATTCCGGTCAAAACGCATACCCGCTGTGGAATTGCCGGAGGATGCGTTATTTCCAGAACCGGTTATCCCGATGGGAACCAGCTCCAGCATGCGGTGAATGGTTCTGGCCTCCCAGCCGGTAGCTTCGGTCATGCGCTTGGCTGCGCGGCCGGTAGGCGCTCCCAGAAGGATTTCCATGCCCTCAGCCTCAAAATAACGGATGATCGCGTTGATCGTGGTGGTTTTTCCCGTACCGGGACCGCCGGTGATGACTAAAAGCCCGCTGTTCACTGCCTCGTAAACCGCCTGTTCCTGAAGCTCGTCCAGGTGGATCTTTTCCTGCTTCTGGATTTTCAAAAGGTTGGTTTTAATCTCTGTTTCCGGGATATCACCCCGGATGTTTAAGTCGTGAAGCATACGGGCAGTATTTAATTCCAGATAGTAATAATGGGAGGAGTAGATCAGCGGATCAGCGGTCTGGCCTTCTTCGCAAAAGGGCATTTTTACTACCAGTTTCCGGTCGATCTGCATATCCATCAGGTGCTTGTCCATGGTTTCGGGCGCCACCTTTAAAAGCTCCGACGCCTGTTCAAACAGCCGGCTCTTTGGCAGATAGGTATGACCGTTTGCAGACGCCTGCAGGAGCACATACAGGATACCTGCTTTTATCCGGTAATCGGAATCTGTGAAAATTCCCACTTTCTGGGCGATTTCGTCTGCCATTTTAAAGCCAACGCCGGGGATATCGTCCGCCAGACGATAGGGATTTTCCTTGATAATGCTGTACAGCTTCGGGCCATATTCCTGATAAATTTTAGCAGCCAGATTCAGGGTGATGCCGTAGTTTTGAAGAAACATCATGGCCTGACGCATATCCCGCTTTTCCTGAACCTGTTCTCCGATAGCCATAGCCATTTTTTCGCTGATGCCCTTAATCTCTGACAGGCGTTCGGGCTCTTCCTCCATGATCCGGAAGGCATCTGCCTTAAAACGGCGCACGATCCGGGCTGCCAGAGCTGCGCCTACCCCCTTGATGGCTCCGGAGCCCAGATAGCGCTCCATAGAAGCGGCATCTTCGGGGTTTTTCAGCTCATATCTTTCAATCTGAAGCTGTTCACCGTAAACAGGGTGCTCTGTCATACGGCCTGTGGCCTGGATCATATCGCCTTCTGCGGCATAGGAAACCGTTCCCACCATCACAACTTCGTCTCCGTCGCTCTGATCGATGACGGTCATAATGGTGTAACCGTTTTCTTCATTCCGAAATTTTATTTTTTCAATAAATCCTGTGATGGTTGCCATAGTAAGGATACCGCCTTTTGCTTCTGTATGGATTCTTCCCTCTGATGGGAACCGGTGATAAAAAGAACCCGGCTGAAATCCGGGTTCTTCTATGGTTTATAAAGCTTTAATAATCGTCCCGCTCTTTGCCGCCGCCGATTCCCATGGAAGCCTCCAGAGCAGAAGTCATACCATGAGCAAATTCGATGAATTTACCGGTTCCGATGGCTACGGCTGTCAGAGGATCCTCAGCAATCACAGTGGTAATGCCTGTCTTTTCTTCAATCAGCGCATCCAGACCGCTTAAAAGGGAGCCGCCGCCTGTCATAACAATACCGCGGTCGAAAATATCCGCTGCCAGCTCCGGCGGAGTACGCTCTAATACATTGTGTACCGCGTCTACAATCTGAAGAGCCGGCTCTCTGAGCGCTTCCAGTGTCTCCTCAGAGGAAACTACAATGGTTTTTGGAAGGCCTGTCACCAGGTTCCGGCCTCTGACCTCCATGGTCAGAACCTCCGGACGGCGGGAGGCCGCACCAATATTGATCTTGATCTCCTCAGCAGTACGCTCACCGATCAGAAGATTGTGTTTCTTTCTCATATAGCGAACCAGGGCCTCGTCAAAGTCATCACCGGCAATTTTGATGGAGGTGCTTACAACCGGGCCTCCCAGAGAAATCACAGCGATATCTGCGGTACCGCCTCCGATGTCAACGATCATATTTCCGCAGGCCTTTCCAATGTCAATGCCTGCTCCGATAGCTGCGGCTACGGGTTCCTCAATGATGGCAACCTCACGGGCGCCTGCCTGGTAGGTTGCATCCTCTACTGCCTTTTTCTCTACCTCAGTCGCGCCGCTGGGAATACATACGCTGATGCGGGGCTTCCTTAAAGTACGCTTGCCAACTGCCTTGTTAATGAAATACTTCATCATCTTTTCCGTAATTGTGTAATCGGAAATAACGCCCTGACGCAGAGGACGGACTGCTACAATATTGCCGGGAGTACGTCCGATCATAAGACGGGCTTCCTCGCCGATCGCCATGATCTTATTGGTATCCCGGTCAATGGCAACTACTGACGGCTCTTTTAATACAACGCCCTTACCCTTGATATATACAAGGATACTGGCGGTTCCTAAGTCGATTCCAATGTCATTTGACATCATTGAAAACATATGAATATTTCCTCCTCATTATCTCCAGGTGCAGTGCGGAAGCATTCCGCAGGGCAGGCAAAAACAGCCCGGCTCAGTTTTCATCTGTGCAAAAGGCTGTGGATAGTTACGTTTTAATTGATAGTACCTATTATATACAATATTGTCCAGTTTTCAAAGACTTTTTTTCTTTATTTATTTTATTTATGATTTTTTAATAGTGTGTACATCTTTTAGACATAATTATTGTTTATGATGAACACTGTTCACCGAGAGGTGGACAGGCCTTTGTTTCAAGTGATTACTTGAAATCACAAAGCTTTTTCATACTCATACCGGACGGAGTGATCCGTCCGGCCCCCCTAAAATAACATCCCCCTATTTATGAATGTATCCCGTCCGGCAAGTCCGGACGGGATTTTTATATTGTGCTTCACTGCAGTTTTGCGTTGTAATTTTCCCGTAATAATTTTATAAGGAATTTCATCTTTTTTTTATAGAACGTCCATATTTTTATCACATTTTTAGGGCATACTATAGAAGAATTAGTTACAAGCTTTTTCATACTCATACCCGGACGGAGCGATCCGTCCGGTCCCCCCTTTTTTAACATTTTCTTTTTTATTATACCTACCATTCCATTGCATGACATTTGTCAGGCAGAACCGCCCTCCGGTACGCCAACACCGGAGGGCGGTTTTTTGGTGCACTCCCTATATTTTTCCTTATCGGAAGTATAATCTACTCGTAATGCAATTAAGGAATTTCAAAAAGTATTTCAAAAACAAAAAGGAGAGTGCATTCATTATGAAGAAGCAGACAAAGTTAGTTGCTGTACTTTCAACAGCAGCACTTCTCGCTATCGGCGCTTCCATGACTTCTTTCGCAGCTACAGGCTGGGCAGAGGAAGACGGAACATGGGTATACTACAACCGTGACGGCGAGAGAGCAACCGATTCCTGGAAGAAGTCCGGAAACAACTGGTATTACTTAGACAGCGACGGTGAGATGGCAATCGATCAGCTCATCGAGGACGGCGATAACTACTACTACGTAGATATCAACGGTGTAATGGCTTCCAACCAGTGGGTTGCTATTGAGAATGAGGATGCTGGCGAGGATGACGAGCCAGAGCACTACTGGTATTACTTCCAGGCAAACGGCAAGGCTTTAACCAATGGTGACAACGATAAGGTTTCCTTAAAGACCATCAACGGTAAGAAGTACGCTTTCGATGACGAAGGTAAGATGCTGTACGGTTGGGTTGACGATGCTTCTGCAGAGCGCCTTGACAATACGGATGGTGACGGCTTCAAGGATGCCGATTACTACTTTGGTGGCGAAGATGACGGTGCAATGACCACTGGCTGGTTGCAGATTGATATCACTTACGATGAAGCCATCAATGATGACTATAAGTATACTGCTGCTGCATTCAACGATGATGAGGATCAGACACGTTGGTTCTACTTCAAGTCCAATGGTAAGATGATTAAATCTGACGAAGGAGACAGAACCAAGGATAAGACCATCAACGGTAAGAAGTATGCATTTGATCAGTATGGTGCAATGGTAGCTGAGTGGTCTCTGGATTCTGATGACGAGAAGGAAGCTTCTGACAATGTAGGTCATTATGCAGCATCTACCAACCAGTCTGTAGCAAGTGTCAGCGAAGCTTGGCAGGGTAAGGGCAACTATGCTCAGTATAGTAAAGCATGGAAGTACTTCAACAGCGTTGAAGATGGCGCTCGTGTAAGCAAGGGATGGTTTAAGGTAGTTCCTGCTGAATACCTGAATGAGGGTAAGTACGATGACGATGAGGATTTCTGGTACTATGCAGATGGTAGTGGCAATCTGTATGCTGGTGAGTTCAAGACCATCAAGGGCAAGAAGTATGCATTCCGTAATGACGGTCGTATGCTGACTGGTCTGAAATTCATCTTGGAGGATGACGATAACGACAATCTTACAGTATATGCTGATGATGATGGTACATACAACTTTGATAATGAGGACGATTTCCTTGATAATGCCGTAGATTTTTATGAGCCAGGTGGTTACAAGTGCTACTACTTCGGCGGTGGAGATGATGGTGCTATGAGAACTAATAAGACCACTGTTGAAATTGATGGTGAAAATCACAACTTCTACTTCGAGAAGTCCGGAAGCCACAAAGGTGCTGGTGTAACCGGTGAGAAGGATGACAAGCTGTATCAGTCCGGTATGCTGTTAAAGGCTGACTCCGACGATAAGTACATTGTTGTTGATAAGACTACAAAGTATAAGACTGTTGATGGTCAGAAGGTTCTTGATTATGTAACCTATAACAAGCTGGATGATGCTAAGGACTTTATGGCACAGGATGATGTACTTGAGTCAAATACAGCCGTAGATGCTGATGGTAAGATTGATCTGGGCAATAACAACAAGAAAAAGGCTGAGGATATAAGCGAAGCTTACACTATCAGATATAAAGCGTATGGAAGCAGCGATATGACAACACATGAGTATTTCCTTGTAAATACTTCTGGTAAGGTTATCGACAACAGAGGCAAGAATAAAGATGGCAGTGATTATTACTATGTAACTGATAACAGCGGTAAGATTACCAACATCTATGTAGAAGACTAATCTTCTATTAAACAAAGTCAATTTATCTAATATGACATAAGGGGGAAGCGTTATAGCTGATATAGAGATATGTTAGCTGTAACGCTTCTTTTCTATATGAAAATATTTAACCCATTTATAAGGAGGACATATATGTTCAAAAAACACTTATTATGCTTTGGATTAGCTGCTGTAATGGCCGTTTCCTCTTCCTATCCTGCCTATGCAGCAGTCAACACCTCTCTTTCTGGTACTACAATGGAAAACTGTGGCGCTTATCTTTTTGAGTGGCGTCCTATTGACTGCGGAAACGGAAATTATTTTGCGATTCTGGTGGGCGGAAACACTATCGCAGAGAGCAATGTGATTTTAAACAGAGGCTATGATTATGCCTATACCTTTGATCCCATGACTTACGCAAGACCATGGGGTACTGTGCCGGATCTGGTAAATGTTGACGGCGTATGGGCGATTCCTGAAAATTGGGGAAGTCTGCCGGAAGGCACTCAGCCGGTGCTCCAGATTGTTCTGAAAACCAACAATAAAAATCTGGATACAGATAAAAGATATGTAAATGTCGTACATCTTCCCGGAGATGTTGATCCTTCATCCCTTCCAACAGAGGTACGGAAATATCTGATCAATGTAGATACTTCTGATGCTGGCGCTTACAATGGTACTGTTACTCCCGGATGGCAGACAGAAGCCGATGGCTCCCAGAAGTATTTAAAACCAGATGGAACCTATGTAACTGGATGGCTTACCCTGGATGAGGATCAATATTACATGGATGAAAACGGGGTAATGCTTAAGGATACCATCACACCAGATGGGCATTATGTAACCGCAGAAGGGAAGCGCGTATCTTATATGCCGGGCTGGTTCCAGGACAAAGACGGCTGGCGTTATATCCAGAAGAACGGCTACTATCTGGCAAATACCTGGTATCAGGATACAGACGGAAAATACTATTATTTCAATATGGCTGCTATAATGGCTGTAAATACAGATACGCCAGACGGATATCATGTAGATGAAAATGGTGTCTGGGACGGAAATGCTTCTACTGTGGCAAAAGAAACCGTAAATCTCGGCCCCGGTGTTGCAGAAGGCTGGGAATCAATTGATACCGGATGGAAGTTCATGCAGTCTGATGGCTCCTATCTCACCAATAGCTGGAAACAAGATCCGGATGGAAAGTGGTATTACCTGAATGAAGACGGTTGGATGTTAAAAGATACTACTACTCCTGATGGCTATTATGTGGATGAAAACGGAGTGTGGAACGGTACAGAAGTATAGTATAACTTAACAAAAAGCAGGTAACAGTTCAGCCATGCGACTGATCCCACGTTTTTTACACCGGCTAAAATATAGCCGGTGTACCCATGAATAACTTCTTTACATTCTCAAGCAGTCCCATATTTCTTCTTTTTAATGTCTCAATGACTGTCAGTATGGCACAATACATTTCGTTCCCACTCTCTTTTCGGAACCCTCCTGCCATTTTTTCGCGGTTTTTCGCTTTCCTTAGATCACGTTCACTCATATTGTTATCAAATGGAACTGTAAAATCGTGCAGAAACAAAAGATGGTTTTCTCTGTATTTTTCCATCCGCTTCAATAATGCTTTTTCTTCGTTCTTTGCATATTTGTGATGGGTATTTTTATTCTCTTCACAGCCTTTTTGGATCAGTTCCATATATCTTTTTTCGTATTCTGACACGCGCTCCCCATGAAAACTGCTTTTTTCGTTCCCTATTCATTTCTATTAACAGCTCCGCCATCTTTTGGGACCATGGGTTTCCTGCTTCTTCCGTATTTTTTCTCAAATATCTCAACAGATGGACATTGCATTCTCCATGCCCTGTCCCGAAATGGTATAATGCCGTTTCATGGTCATGGATAAGGGTTCCTGTATACTTTCTTAAAAAATCAATCTCCCCCAATTCCCTGAGAGTTTTCCCCTTCATCGCCTTATATATAACTGTATCTTTTACACTGAAGTTACGGATATTGGCCTGCCTTCCGTTTATTCTTACTGTCGTCCCATCCGTTGCTGCAGCCTCCTGGTCCAACATATGGCTTTCCAGGTGGGAAATACTTTCCACAGACGCCTCTGAAAGCCTGCAGCAGAATCCATAGATACTTCCCGCTGACAGTTTCAGACGTTCTGCACTGGCAGCATTTAAAAATGCTGCAATCCGATCATTTGACATAACTCCCTCGCTGTATAGAACAGCCGACAGTGCCTTGACAGATGGACCGTAGGTCACATCACTCCGGTATTCCTTTGGGATATGGATCCGTCCCCTTTTATCCCCATAGATATGAAATTCTGTAATTGTTGGAACCACCTCAAGATCCAGTACATACTTTGTGATATACCGGTTCCCTTCCGCTTTCCCAATGGTGCGGATCTCATGCCTGTATTTCCCTGTGCGGATCTTTTCTTCTATCTCTGCCCTGGTCAGGGGTTGTTCCTTTATGTCCCTTTTGTGCTCCGGCTTTCCGGCTGCTTTTTTCACGTCCGTTATAAGTATTCACAGCCCTGGAGCCTGCTTTATCGGAAGATGGCGGCAGGGAGGTGTTGGAACTGTCATGATTGAGGATGCTTTTTAACCGGGCATTCTCTTCTTTGAGTATATGGTTTTCATGTGTCAGGTGATCGATTTTTTTATTCAGACGGGCTACGTCTTCTTTGTGCTCAATTTTTTCTGTATGCAGTTCTTTTTCCATGGAATCCAGACGTGCCATAACATCCATAAGCTGATTATAAATACTTTTTTCATAATTGCCTCCCATTATGGTGTCTCCTTTGATTCCTGATACATAAAACAATAACATAAACCGACAGAAAAATCGAGACAAATTAAAATAAAATGAATGATCTGCCGTAGAAAGAATTTTAAGTTACTTTGATGTTCTAACGGTATACTTTTTTTATTGAGGACAACCGCATGGCTGAACTGTTACAAAAGCAGGGTAAGTTTTCGCTTTAACAGTAGAACTTGCCCTGCTTTTTGTTGTAAAATTAAAGCTTATGCAAATAAGGAAAATGATCGAAGAGTGGATTTTTTGCCATAAATGATATATACTAATTATATAATTACTAATTATTTAATTAGCAAAATGGAGTGGATAAAATGTTTGTAGGACGATCAAAGGAACTGAAAAAGCTGCAGAAGCTTTATGAAAATGATTCATTTGAATTTGCAGTGTTTTATGGCAGACGACGGATAGGAAAAACCACGCTGATTAACGAATTTATCAAGGACAAGAAAGCAGTCTACTACATGTCTGTGGAAGGCACCAGAAAGGAAAATCTGGCTGGACTTTCAAGGGCGATTTTATCAGACCGACATGGGGCTGCACCTCAGTTTCCTGATTTTGAAAGCTTATTGGGATATATTGACCAGCTGGCTGTGACCGGGGAGAGAATGATTATAGCCATTGATGAATTCCCATATCTGGCCGCTTCCTATCCGGCGATTTCTTCCATGCTTCAAAGCCATATTGATCTGCACTGGAAAAACAGCCGTCTTTTTTTGATCCTCTGCGGCTCATCCATGAGCTTTATGGAGGAGCAGGTATTAGGCTATAAAAGCCCTCTTTACGGCCGCAGAACCGCCCAGTTTAAGCTTCATCCGTTTACATTTTATGAAGCCCGTAAAATGCTTACCGGATTTTCACCGGAGGAGCAGGCTGTCCTTTATGGTGTGACAGGAGGAATCCCGGAGTATCTTTCAAGAATTTCACAGACCCGGACTATGGATGAAAATATTCTGGAGCTATTTTTTGATGAAAGCGGAAGGTTATTTGAGGAACCGGTAAATCTGTTAAAGCAGGAGCTGCGGGAACCAGCTTCTTATCATTCGATTATTTCCGCGATTGCCGGAGGCGCCAGCCGTATCAATGAGATTGCGACGAAAACGGGGATGGAAACCAGCGGCTGCAGTAATCAGATTGCCTCATTGACAGCTCTGGGCATTATCCGAAGGGAAACGCCCATTACGGAGGGAGCTTCCAGCAGAAAGACCATTTACCGCTTGGAGGACAGTATGTTTTTGTTCTGGTACCGTTTTGTGCGTCCAAATATGAGCGGAATTATCCAAAATGCGGGAGAAACGATTTATGAGCATATGGTAAAACCGAATATGAGCGATTATATGGGAAGAGTCTTTGAAGATATGTGCCGGCAGTATTTATACCATCCACAGGTTTATGCCACACTGCCTTTTCTGCCGGGAAATATCGGAAGATGGTGGGGAACAGATCCTGTGAAAAAGCGGCAGGAGGAAATCGATCTCATGGCCATTCAGGATAATCAGGCGCTTTTGGGCGAGTGTAAGTGGAGAAATGCGCCGGTCAATCGGGAGATTCTGGAACAGCTGCTGGATAGAGGCTGCTTATTCCATTATAATAAAATTAGTTACTTCCTGTTTTCAAAAACAGGATTTACGGAGGATGTTTTGAAATATAAAGAAACGGATCCATCGCTGTATCTGGTGTCTTTTGGGGATATTTGTGATTTAGAATAGCTTAAAATGATTTTCAAAGAATTTAAAACAAAAATATTGTTTTAATCTATTTTTAGATTATAATAATATATAGATGCTGGAGAAGGAGGGTGTGTTTCATGAAATTATTAAGGGTTTGTGCATCCAACTAAGCATTATAATTATGATAATGTGAAATTAGAAATTGTATTCTATCAGAACGATTATATTTTCAAATATAATACTATCTTGAAAGCTGATCCAAACCTGGGAAGTAAAGCGAATTTCACAGAACAGCATATTTACAGAAAAAAATACTATAAGTCTAAGGTTAAGGAAATTTATACGGATGATGGATTTGAAGAACTTATTGATTTAGGTGAACTTCCAGAAGATACATCTATTGTATTTTTTGTTTTGAAAAAGAAAACTCCCCGCGCTGTTTATTTTAATTGTGAGGGTGAAGGAATGGACACTTATCGTCTGATATTCAGGGCAATGACTACTTATAAAATATCAAAAAATATTCTGTTAAAGGTTATTAAGATTTTTGACGATAACATCAAGAGTTTGGAGATGGTCGATGAAAAACATTATAAGATCGCATTTCAGGATGATGTAAGAGAGCTTTCTGATTCTGAATTAGTTTATATGCTTTCCAGTGGTACAACGAAAGGGGTTCTTCTTTATATTTTTGTGGTGGCAGCGCTGGAAAACGGTTTCGATCTTCTAATAGACGAAGTGGAAAACCATTTCCACAAAACTCTTGTTGAAAATATGATCAGCTTATTCAAAGATAAGACTGTTAATAAAAAATGTGCAACTCTTATATTTACTACACATTATTGTGAAGTTTTAGATCTGTTTAACCGCCAGGATAATATCTGGATTGCAAAATCAGATAACAAGATTCATTTAGACAATATGTATGAAAGCTATAACATTCGACCGGAGCTTTTAAAAAGCCGCCAGTTTTATAATAATGCTTTTGATACTTCTGTAAATTATGAAGATCTCATGGCATTGAAAAAGGAGCTGATGAGATGAAGTATCTGGTTATGTGTGAAGGCCCAAATGAAAATGATAATACAAAATTATAATTGTATAAAAATCGGGTAAAAATTCCAGCTTTAACAACGGAATTTTACCCGATTTCTACTACAATTTTTAAAAATTATTCAGCTGATGAAGCAGTAATCGGCTGTCCATTCCAGATACCATTTTCATCCACATAATATCCATCCGGAGTGGTGGTATCTTTTAGCATCCATCCATCTTCATTCAAATAATACCATTTTCCATCCGGATCCTGCTTCCAGGAATTGGTAAGGTAGGTACCGTCTTCCTGCTTAAACTTCCAGCCAGTGTCAATCGGTTCCCAGCCATCAGCTACGCCGGGGCCAAGGCTTGTAGTATTCTTTACAGTACTTGGATTGCCATCCCATACGCCATTTGCGTCTACATAGTAACCATCTGGTGTAATGTCATCGGTTTCCATGTAGGTTCCGATGTTGATATAGTACCATTTTCCATCTGTATCCTGAATCCAGGTAGCACCTGCATAATATCCGTTTTTCATAATATAATGCCAGCCGCCTGCATCCTGATACCAGCCTGGGATGTAGTTGGTCTTTTCGCCATTTGCATTTACATACTTTCCGTCCGGTGTGATCGTATCGGTCAGCATATAACCGTTTTCATCCATGTAATATGTCTCATCATCTGCATTCAGCCATGTATTGGTAATAAAGGTACCGTCTGGCTTCCGGTATTTTTTCTTTCCTGTTTCATCAATAAACCATCCGCCGGTAATGGTTCCCTCATATGCCCCGGCATCTGAACCGTCTACATTGATCAGATATTTGCGTACTTCAGCAGGAAGAGAGGAGGAATCCACATCACCCGGAAGATGGACTACATCCACATAGCGTTCATTCGTATCAAGGTTTTTATTATTCGTTACGAGAGTGATACGTGTGACCGGCTGTGCTCCTTCAGGAAGGGATGACCAGTTTTCTGGAATACCCCATACACCGTTAATATTTACCAGATCCGGAACCTGTCCCCAGGGACGGGAATATGTCATTGGATTAAAGGTATAGGCATAGTCATACCCTCTTCTGAGAATTATATCGCTTTCATTGATGGTATTTCCTCCTACTAAGATAGCAAAGGAATGACCGTCTCCGCAGTCTACCGGACGCCACTCAAAGAGATAGGCTCCGCTGTTTTCCATAGTTGTTGAAGTAGCTGCAAACGCAGTAAATACAGTTGAAACGGAAAGTACTGCCGCTAACAGAATAGCTTTCAGTTTTCGTTTGATCATTCGGTTATCCCTCCTTCTGGAATATAAAAGAAGAGCGCCGTGACTAATAAACATCAGCCACAACGCTCTCCCCCTTAATTTTTAATTGTCAGCTTCTGATCTAAGATCAGTCCTCAACGTAGTATCCAAGGATAGAACCACCCTTAGCAACTACAAACTGATAATCATTGCCGTCCTTGTTCTTGGACTTGCTGTCGATTACCTTACCGGAAGTATTTACTAAGAAGAACTTGCCGGCGTCAGTACCAACCTTACCGTCTGCTCTCTTAATTACAAAGATTTCCTGAATATCGTCAACCTTCTTGTTGATACCAAGAGCATCGATATTTGCCTGATTTACAGTATCATCTGTAGTATACTCGGTGTTGCCTTCGATGATAGACTTGAATTCTGCAGCATCCTCCAGTTTATCATAACCATAAGCGTCTGCTGTATCTAAGAACTGAACAACCTGATACTTCTCATCAGAACCAGCTCTTACAAGCTTACCGGACTGATAGTACTTGTCATCCTTCTCATCAGTTACACCAGCACCCTTGTTACCGCCGGACTTCTCGAAGTAGAAGTTGTAGTTATCGCCATCGATAGTTACGCTGGTCTTGTTGGTTCTCATAGCGCCGTCATCGCCATCGCCGAAGTAGTAGCAATCGTATCCATTTCTTGCATACCACAGAGCGCTCTCATCAAAACGATCTTCATCATCGAATGGATGGTTATCATCATCATCAGCCTTTACAGTCAGACCAGTAACTTTGTTCTGAGAATCCTTGTTGATCTTGATGAACTTCAGACCGCTAACCATACGGCCGTCATCGCGGAATGCGTACTTCTTGCCCTTGATGGTCTTGAACTCGCCTGCGTACAGGTTGCCGCTTCCATCTGCATAGTACCATGCATCCTCGTCATCATTGTACTTGTCATAGTTCAGGTACTCAGCTGCTACTACCTTGAACCAGCCCTTGCTTACGCGGGCACCGTCCTCAACGCTGCTGAAGTATCTCCACTCCTGAGCGTACTTAGCTGCTACGCTGTTGGTAGAAGAAGAACTGTTGCCGCTTCTTACGCCGTCCTTAGAAGCCTTCTCAACATCCAGAGACCACTCTGCTGTCATAGCACCGTTAACGTCGAACTCATACTTCTTGCCGTTGATGGTCTTGCTCTTCTGAACATCGCCATCTTTAGCCTTTACTTTCTTACCATTAGACTGGAAGTAGAACCAACGTGTCTGATCCTCGTCCTCGTTGAATACAGGAGCGATCTCGTAGTCATTGGTTGCCTCGTCATATGTAATATCCATCTGCAGCCAGCCAGTGGTCATTGCACCATCGTCCTCGCCGCCGAAGTAGTAATCGCCTTCCTTGAAGCCGTCACCATCTGTATTGTCAATGCGCTCTGCGTTGTCTTCTGCAACCCATCCGTACAACATCTTGCCTTCCTCGTCGAAAGCGTACTTCTTGCCGTTGATGGTCTTCAGAGCGATGTTTGTGTTATCACCATTGGTAAGTGCCTTACCATTAGCCTGGAAGTAATACCAGTAGTGCTCTGGCTCGTTGTCGTCGCCAGCATCCTCATTCTCAATAGCAACCCACTGGTTGGAAGCCATTACACCGT